>Ga0214236_1000004_pt1 | contig 202338 bp, 195 predicted proteins | sample TroBogypolimnion_11_FD_153074 | JGI IMG/M metagenome (GOLD analysis project Ga0214236, IMG submission 153074) | Freshwater microbial communities from Trout Bog Lake, WI - 28JUL2008 hypolimnion | ecosystem: Environmental > Aquatic > Freshwater > Lake > Hypolimnion/Profundal zone | place: Trout...
AGGACGCTGAGGTCGGTGCTATTCATGCTAAGTCTTTTATTTGTTCTCTTTTGAATTTCTTATTTATTATCACCTTAATGAGCAATATAGGTGCATCCCCGAAATCAGATCTTCGTCTAGCCATTATTCTTTTGGCGGCGGGCGAGGGAAGTCGTATGGGGTCTATACCTAAAGCCCTGCTAAAAAAAGATGGAAAAACGCTCTTAGAAAACTTTTTTTCTGAAGTAAGAGATTTAAATCCGATTGAGTTAGTGGTTGTGACTGGTTTTCATAATCAGGCTATTGATGCTGAGTTAGCCAAACAAAGCACGCTGTTAAGTCAGTCAATACGTGTGATTCACAATCCAAATCCAGATAGAGGCCAAGGATCTTCAGTAAGACTTGGCCTTGAATCTTTGCAAAGTCACTTTGATGTTTTAGCAGTATGTCTTTGTGATCAACCGAATATCCGCTCTAGAGAGCTCATGCTTTTACTTGAGCGCTTTACAAATCGAAAGACCGGTCATGAAATGGTCATGCCTCAAGTGGGTGGGCAGCGTGGCAATCCGGTCTTGTTCTCAAGAAAGGTAGTTGAGGCAATACTATCGAAGCCGGAGATGACGTGTCGCACGTTTATGGATCAAAATCCTAACTTGATCCATATCTTCGAGACAACACATGATGCATTTATTCTGGATGTTGATACAGAGGCGGACATCCAGAAACTTAGGATAAGCAAATAATTAATGGCTTAAATCTCAGCAATCAATTCGATTTCTACACACGCTCCCAAAGGGATCTGAGCTGCACCAAAGGCACTACGAGCATGTTTTCCAGCATCACCAAAGACCTCAAATAACAATTCAGAGCAACCGTTCACTACAAGGTGTTGTTCTGTGTACTCGTTAGTAGAGTTCACCAGTCCCATCACTTTGACAATGCGCCTTACTTTATCCAAAGAGCCTAAATGATTTTGTAGTGTTGAGAGCAAATCAATCGCGATAGCGCGCGCAGCTGCTTTACCAGTGTCGGTATCCATATCCTTGCCGAGCTTTCCCACCCAGGGCTTACCATCACGTTTAGCAATGTGGCCTGACAAAAAAACGGTTTTACCAGTAGTTGCCGCCATGACATAGGCTGCTGCAGGAGGTCCAGGCGGTGGTAAATCAATCCCAAGGGTTTTAAGGCGCTCGCTAATATTGCTCATAGTGTTATTTCAATCAATGGAAAAATGTAAATATCAGAATCTTACTGGCAAATTATTTCGATAGTTGACGCATGGCACTCTCAAGACCACTTAGGGTCACAGGATACATGCGGTCTTTCATGAGGTTTTTCATAATGTCGATGGATTGACGGTATTCCCAAATAGACTCTGGCTCTGGATTGAGCCATGCAAAATGAGGAAAGTGGTCTAGCAGTCGATTTATCCAAACAGCACCAGCTTCCTGGTTGTTATATTCAACTGAGCCATTGGGGCTCAGAATTTCATAGGGTGACATCGTGGCATCCCCTACGAAGATCAGCTTGTAGTCGGGACCATATTTATGAATGATGTCTTGAGTTGCAGTTACCTGATCTCTACGGCGACGATTGCTTTGCCATAAATTCTCGTACACGCAGTTATGGAAATAGTAAGACTCAAGATGTTTAAATTCTGCCTTGGCAGCGGAGAACAATTCGCCAATCTGCTTGATATGGTCATCCATCGATCCACCAACATCCATTAGAAGCAGAACTTTGACTTGATTATGGCGTTCAGGTCGCATCTTGATATCTAGCATTCCTGCATTGGCGGCAGTAGAGTGAATTGTTTTATCTAAATCAAGCTCTAAAACAGATCCTTCTCGCGCAAAGCGACGTAAACGACGTAAGGCTACTTTGATATTGCGCGTGCCTAGGGCAAGATCGCTGTCGTAATCTTTAAATTCTCGGGCTTCCCAGACTTTAATGGCGGTCCGATTACCGGCGCTTTCACCGCCAATCCGAATTCCTTCAGGGTGATAGCCGCTATGGCCAAATGCTGAGGAGCCTCCAGCACCAATCCATTTATTCCCACCCCCATGCCATTCTTTTTGCTCTTTTAACAACTCCTCAAGACGTTTTTGAAGTGCTTCTGGGCCACCCAGTTTTTGGAGCGCTGCTTTTTCTTCATCCGTTAGTACTCGCTGTAATTTCTTTTCTAGCCAGTCCATTGGAATGTCGGGAGAGAGGGCAATGACTTTTTCTACGCCATTAAAGTAGCTACCAAACACCTGATCAAAGCGATCAAAGTGTTGCTCATCTTTAACTAAGGTCATTCGGGAGAGTTGATAAAACTCATCTATGGAGGGATTGATTACCCCAGACTTTAATGCTTCTAAGAGCGTTAAAAACTCCCTCACCGAAACAGGCACTTTGGCCTCTTTCAGATTCAGGAAAAATGGAATTAACATCGAGTGCGCTTAGGAGTCTGTATTAGCGGTGATTGCGATTCATCATCACTAAGCGCTCAAACAAATGGATATCCTGCTCATTTTTTAGTAGAGCACCATGCAATGGTGGAACCACAATCTTTTCATCTTGGCTATAAAGCGCCTCTGGGGGAATATCCTCTGCGAGCAATAGCTTGAGCCAGTCTATTAATTCAGAAGTAGAGGGCTTTTTCTTGATCCCTGGCAGAGAGCGTATTTGATAAAAAGCTTTCAGCGCAGCTTCCAACAGATCTTGTTTGATGTTGGGATGATGAACATCAACGATGCTTTGCATGGTGTTGGCATCGGGAAAGGTGATGTAATGAAAGAAGCAACGACGCAAAAAGGCATCCGGCAATTCTTTTTCATTATTGGAGGTGATGATCACGAGGGGACGATGCTTTGCCTTAATTAACTCACGAGTTTCATAGACATAAAACTCCATCCGGTCAATTTCACGTAAGAGGTCATTTGGAAACTCGATATCTGCTTTATCGATCTCATCAATCAGCAGGACAGTGGGCTCATCCGCTTCAAAGGCTTGCCATAAGACGCCTTTGACAATGTAGTTGCGAATATCTTTGACTTTTTCATCACCAAGCTGGGAGTCACGTAAGCGACTCACCGCATCGTATTCATACAAACCTTGTTGTGCTTTGGTAGTGGATTTAATGTGCCACTGCAAAAGGGGCATTTGGAGAGCTGCAGCCACCTCTTCAGCCAACATCGTTTTGCCTGTTCCTGGCTCCCCTTTAATGAGTAGTGGCCGCTGGAGTGCAATGGCAGCATTAACAGCCAGTTTTAAGTCATCTGTAGCGACATAACTTTGACTGCCGTCAAAGCGGCTTGAAGGATTGGGTGAAGGTCTTGTCATTTAGCGGCAATCAAAAGATCAATTAATGGATGTTCAAGTATAGGTAAATAGCCCCTATTTTTCAGTATTTCTGCTGTTTTTGGGGTCCGGAATGGGCAAACAATGGTTAAGAGAGCAGCTCTCCGCTATACTCTCCGTGATTGATTTAAATCAAACTTATTAAACTGATTTCTATGAAAAAACTCTCAATTATTTCTAAATTGCTCATCTGCGCCGGTTTGGTGTTTGCTGGATTTGCCGCACAGGCTGACGAGGTTAAAGGTAGTGCTGCTGCCGGAAATGGCAAAGTTTGGCTTTGTACTGGTTGCCACTCCATTCCTGACTACCGTGCTGACTATCCCTTGGTTTATCGAGTTCCGATGCTAGGCGGCCAAAATGCTGCTTACATTGCTACAGCCTTGGCTGAATATAAAAAAGGCGAAAGAAAGCATCCTACGATGCGTTCTATTGCTGCTAGCCTTTCTGACCAAGATATGGCAGACATCGGCGAATACTATGCTGCGCAAACTGCCAGCTCACCTAGCAACCCATTGAAGTGATAGAGGCACGTTTATGAAATTTGCACTAGTTACAGCAGTTTTACTCTCAAGCATTGGACTCGTTAACGTGGCCAGTGCATCCAGCGTTGATAAAGGTCAGGCATTGGTTGAAAAGGCCAATTGCGTAGCATGTCATGGTGCTGGTTTAAATGCACCCATCATGCCCGTGTACCCTAAATTAGCCGGTCAATATCCTGATTACATCTACTACGCCTTAAAGGCATACAAAGTAGGTGACGGTAATGCTAAATATGGCCGCAACAATGCCGTAATGGGCGCTCAAGTTCAAGCATTCTCAGATGCGGACTTACACGATATCGCAGCTTATGTTGCTTCCTTGCCGGGAAACTTTGTTGTCAAGAAGTAATTTCGGTTGAGTAGTACATAATATAAAGGCTTAGAAGATTCTTCTAAGCCTTTATTATTTATAGAGTTTTTATTTTAGCGAAGTGCTTCAAGCCCTCTAGCTAGATGATTTCGCATAGCCTTTTCAGCTGCCACTTGATCTCGTTTTAATAGGGCATTCAGAATTCCACGATGCTCAATAAGTGAATTTTGTAGTCTTCCAGTACTGGTTAGGGAATCCCTGCGATGCAGTTTTAGTACTTTTCGCAAATCGGCAATAACGCCATTCATCCATCGATTTCCAGCAATTTCTTGTATTAATTCATGAAATTTGCCATTAATTTCAAAGAATTGCTCTATATCTCTATCTGCCGCTGCTTTTTCAAGGCGGTGATGCCAATAGTCGAGCTGGTTTAACTCTTCCTCGGTGGCTTTAGTCGCTGTTTCCCTGGCTGCTTCACCTTCAAGCAGGGAGAGGATTGTAAAAATCTGCTCTAAATCTTTTCTGGCTACTTCAGTTACATATGCACCGCGGCGCATTTTGATCGTTACTAGACCTTCTGATGCCAATACTTTGATTGCTTCACGCATGGGTGTGCGACTAATCCCGAATTGCTCAGCCAGTCCTTGTTCATCTAGCCAGCTTCCAGGAGCTATTTGCTTGCTAAATATCTGCTCACGAAGTCGATCGGCTACATCTTCGTAAAGTGGACGATTATTCAGTTTTGTATTCATAATTATGAATACATGATAGCTAGACAAATTACAAATAGTCAAGCAGAATTAGCAAATCTTATATGCAATGCAACAAATTTATTCAGGGGGTGCTTAGTGAGTTCGGAAAAGAAAGATTCATCTAGTAACGCGTGGCCATCATTTCCAGAGTCCAATTTGGATGCGTGGAAAAAATCAGCGCAGAAATCAGCTCCCAATGGAGATGTAGACAAACTAGGGTGGAATACGCCAGATGGTATTTATTTAAAGGCCCTATACACATCTTCAGATACTGAAGGACTCAATTACACAGATACTCTTCCTGGATTTGAGCCATTTGTGCGTGGCCCTCAGGCAACAATGTATTCCGTTCGCCCTTGGACGATTCGTCAATACGCAGGCTTTTCAACTGCTGAAGAATCCAATGCCTTTTATCGCAAAGCATTGGATGCGGGTGGTCAAGGAGTTTCTGTAGCTTTTGACTTGGCAACGCATCGGGGCTATGACTCCGATCATCCGCGCGTCACCGGTGACGTTGGTAAGGCAGGAGTTGCGATTGATTCTGTAGAGGATATGAAGATATTGTTTGATGGCATTCCGCTCGACAAAGTATCCGTATCCATGACTATGAACGGTGCTGTATTACCTGTCTTAGCAGGTTATATCGTAGCCGGCGAAGAACAGGGCGTTAAGCAAGAGCTCTTATCAGGAACAATTCAGAACGATATTCTGAAAGAGTTCATGGTGCGTAATACGTATATCTATCCACCAGAACCTTCAATGCGCATTATTGGCGACATTATTGAGTACACCGCAAAGCATATGCCCAAATTTAACTCGATTTCAATTTCGGGTTATCACATGCAAGAGGCAGGTGCGAATCAGGTATTAGAACTAGCCTTTACATTGGCCGACGGTAAGGAGTATGTCAAAACAGCGCTAGCAAAAGGTTTGGATGTGGATGGCTTTGCGGGGCGACTTTCGTTCTTCTTTGCGATTGGCATGAACTTTTACTTAGAAGTTGCTAAGCTGCGCGCCGCTCGATTGCTGTGGTGGCGGATTATGAAATCATTTGAGCCAAAAAATCCAAAGTCATTGATGTTGCGTACGCACTGTCAAACTTCTGGATGGTCATTGACTGAACAGGACCCATACAACAACGTGGTCAGAACTACCGTAGAGGCGATGGCTGCTGTATTTGGTGGCACACAATCTCTGCACACCAATTCATTGGATGAAGCAATTGCATTGCCTTCAGAATTTTCAAGCCGCATTGCTCGCAATACCCAGTTAATCCTGCAGGAGGAAACCCATATCACTAGCGTGATTGATCCATGGGCTGGTTCTTACATGATGGAAAACTTGACTCAAGAGATGGCAGATAAAGCCTGGGAAATCATTCAAGAAGTAGATGCCATGGGTGGCATGACTAAGGCGGTGGAAAGTGGCTGGGCTAAGTTAAAGATCGAAGCTGCAGCTGCCCAAAAGCAAGCCAAGATTGATTCTGGCTCTGACGTCATCGTTGGTGTGAACAAGTACAAGTTGGGCAAAGAAGATCTGGTCGATGTCTTGATGATCGATAACGATAAAGTTCGTGAAGGTCAGGTGGCTCGCTTAAAAGATATAAAACAGAAACGCGATAGTAAAAAAGTAGAAGCTGCATTAGAGGCGCTGACAAAAGCTGCGGAAGAGAACACCGGTAACTTATTGGAATTATCTGTAAATGCGATTCGTTTACGCGCCACTGTTGGTGAAGTCTCAGATGCATTGGAAAAAGTTTACGGGCGCCATCGCGCCGATACTCAAAAGGTGACCGGAGTGTATGCAGCTGCTTATGACTCAGCGGAAGGCTGGACAAAATTACAAACTGAAATCGCTGACTTTGCTAAAGATTTTGGACGTCGCCCACGTGTGATGATTGCTAAGTTAGGTCAAGATGGTCACGATCGCGGCGCTAAGGTCGTTGCTACCGCCTATGCAGACTTGGGCTTTGACGTTGACATTGGTCCCTTGTTTCAAACGCCCGAAGAGTGTGCCCGGCAGGCGATTGAGAATGACGTACATGCGCTTGGTGTATCCACTCTAGCTGCTGGTCACAAGACCTTGGTGCCGGCAATCATTGCAGAGCTCAAGAAACAAGGCTCTGATGACATCATCGTTTTCGTTGGTGGAGTCATTCCAAGGCAAGACTATGAGTTCCTATATGAAGCAGGCGTAAAAGGTATTTATGGACCAGGTACTCCGATCCCAGCCTCGGCTAAGGATGTGTTGGAGCAAATTCGTAAGTCAGTCAAACCGGTTTAATAAAACCTAAGGGACTGCTGAGTATGCTTGAATCTGCTGATCTTGCTTTGGTGAGTGATCTCACTGGTGCGCCATCGCTTAAACAGCGACGTGCATTAGCGAAGGTCATCACGCTACTTGAATCAACACGCCTGGATCATCGCAAGCGAGCTGACGACGTCCTCAATACGCTGCTGCCTAAAACTGGCAAGTCTTTTCGATTGGGTATCTCTGGAGTTCCAGGGGTTGGTAAATCTACTCTAATTGAAACGCTTGGACTCTATTTAATTGAAAAGGGCCATCGCGTTGCAGTGCTGGCAATAGATCCATCATCTAGCTTGTCAGGCGGATCGATCTTGGGTGATAAAACCCGTATGGAGCGCCTATCAGTTCTGGAGAACGCTTTTATTAGACCCAGTCCATCCTCCCTCACTTTGGGCGGCGTAGCTGAAAAAACACGGGAAGCTATGCTGGTGGCTGAGGCAGCGGGCTTTGACATCATCATCGTAGAAACCGTTGGCGTTGGCCAAAGTGAAATTGCGGTAGCAGGCATGACTGATCTATTTTTACTTCTTCAGCTACCTAATGCGGGCGACGATCTCCAAGCCATTAAAAAAGGTGTGATGGAAATTGCCGATCTGATTGTGATCAATAAAGTGGATCTTGATCCAGATGCTGCAATGCGCGCCCAGCTATTCATCACAAGCTCTCTGCGCTTATTAGGCTTTCAGGGCAATCCTGATCACGCTTCGCATAACAAAGCATTTTGGCATCCAGCGGTGATGACCTTGAGTGCGCTTGAGGGTAAAGGTATTCCCGAGCTATGGGACAAGATTGCCCATTTTCAACATCTCCAAAGAGCGAATGGAAAATTTGATTCACGCCGCAAGCAACAAGCGGGCGCTTGGATGTGGGATCGCATTGATGCAGGACTTAAAAACGCATTTCGTAGTAATGAGGCGGTTCAAGCGCTTCTACCAAGCTTAGTTGCACAAGTAAATCAGGGAACCATGGCGCCATCAGTAGCGGCTAGACGTCTATTGGAGTCCATGGGACATGAATTTTTCTAAGGAGTCGGTAATGAAGGAAATCATTCAACAACTGGAGGCGAAGCGTGAGCTGGCCCGTCTAGGTGGTGGGCAAAAACGTATTCAAGCTCAGCATGCTAAAGGGAAGTTAACTGCTCGTGAGCGTATTGAGCTCTTGCTTGATGCGGGTACATTTGAAGAGTGGGATATGTTCGTTGAGCATCGTTGCTACGACTTTGGAATGGCCGATCAAACCGTGCCAGGTGATGGTGTAGTAACTGGCTATGGAATGATCAACGGCCGTCTGGTATTTGTATTTTCACAAGACTTCACCGTGCTTGGCGGTTCATTGTCTGAAGCCCATGCTGAAAAGATTTGCAAGATCATGGATCAGGCTCTCAAGGTTGGCGCTCCAGTAATTGGTTTGAATGATTCTGGGGGTGCTCGAATTCAGGAAGGCGTAGCTTCATTAGGGGGCTATGCGGAAATTTTCCAGCGTAATGTCACCGCTTCTGGCGTAATTCCTCAAATTTCCCTGATTATGGGTCCATCAGCCGGTGGTGCTGTGTATTCACCAGCATTGACCGACTTTATCTTTATGGTCAAAGATAGTTCTTACATGTTTGTTACTGGTCCTGAGGTGGTTAAGACCGTAACCCATGAAGATGTTACTGCCGAAGAATTAGGTGGTGCGGTAACGCATTCAACAGTTTCGGGTGTTTGTGATTTAGCGTTTGAGAATGATGTTGATGCGATCATGATGTTGCGCCGCTTCTTTAACTACTTGCCGCTATCAAACCGTGAAAAACCACCGCTAATCAAAGGCGCTAATCGCAATGAAGAGCCAGATTTCTCGTTAGATACTCTTGTCCCTTCAAATCCAAATCAACCTTACGATATGAAAGAGTTGATTGAAAAGATTGTGGATGATGGGGAGTTCTTTGAGCTTCAACCTGATTACGCTAAGAATATTGTGATTGGTTTTGCCCGTATGGAAGGTCGCTCTATCGGAATCGTAGCCAACCAACCATTGGTGCTGGCAGGTTGCTTGGATATTAAAGCTTCGATTAAGGCAGCTCGCTTCGTACGCTTCTGTGATGCATTCAATATTCCAGTCGTGACCCTAGTGGATGTTCCAGGCTTTATGCCAGGTACAGCACAAGAATACGGCGGCATTATCAAGCATGGTGCCAAGTTACTTTACGCTTATGCAGACTGCACAGTTCCTAAAGTAACTTTGATTACTCGCAAAGCCTATGGCGGTGCGTATGACGTGATGGCTTCTAAGCATTTACGTGGCGATGTGAACTTTGCATGGCCTTCGGCCGAAATTGCTGTGATGGGCCCTAAAGGTGCTGTAGAAATTATTTTCCGCGAAGAGAAATCAGACCCGGCAAAAATTTCTGCTCGAGAAGCTGAATACAAGGCAAAGTTTGCGAACCCATTCGTGGCTGGGCGTCGTGGTTATATTGATGACGTCATCCTCCCTCATGAAACCCGCAAACGGATTGCGCGTTCACTAGCAATGCTTAAAGACAAAGACTTGAAGAACCCCACGCGTAAACACGGCAATATTCCTCTGTAAAGGCGCCGACATACTATGACTACGAAAATGTTTAAGAAAATTTTGATTGCTAATCGCGGCGAAATTGCATGCCGTGTGATGAACACTGCCAAAAAGATGGGCATCAAGACTGTAGCTGTCTACTCTGAGGCGGATAAAGAGGCGCGTCACGTCCAACTGGCTGATGAGGCTATCTGCATCGGTCCTGCACCTTCTCGTGAGTCCTATCTCGTGATGGATCGAATCATTCAGGCCTGCAAAGATACCGGTGCTGAGGCTGTTCATCCGGGCTATGGATTCTTATCTGAAAATGAACAATTTGCTAAGCGCTGTGAAGAAGAGGGTATTGTCTTTATTGGACCCAAACATCAATCCATTGCGGCAATGGGTGACAAGATTGCATCCAAGAAACTTGCGTTGGAAGCAAAAGTCAACACCATTCCAGGTTACAACGAAGCTATTGATACCACTGAAGAGGCTGTCAAGATTGCACAAGGGATTGGTTATCCGGTGATGATTAAGGCTTCAGCTGGTGGCGGCGGCAAAGGCTTGCGCGTTGCATTTAATGATAAGGAAGCTGCCGAAGGATTTGCTGCTTGTAAGACCGAGGCAATGAATAGCTTTGGTGATGACCGCATCTTTATTGAGAAGTTCGTTGAAGGTCCTCGCCACATTGAGATTCAGGTGCTAGGCGACTCTCATGGCAATGTAGTGTATTTAAATGAGCGGGATTGCTCTATTCAACGTCGTCATCAAAAGGTTATAGAGGAGGCACCCTCACCATTTATTGATCCGGCCACCCGTAAAGCCATGGGCGAGCAAGCAGTGGCCTTGGCCAAAGCGGTGGACTATCAATCAGCTGGAACAGTGGAATTTGTGGTTGGCAAGGACAAATCTTTCTATTTCTTGGAGATGAATACTCGTTTACAAGTTGAGCATCCAGTAACAGAAAGTATCACTGGACTTGACTTAGTCGAACAGATGATTCGTGTTGCTGCAGGTGAAAAACTGGCATTTAAACAAGAAGACGTCAAACTGGATGGCTGGTCTATGGAGTGCCGTATTAATGCGGATGATCCGTTCCGAAATTTCTTGCCTTCTACAGGCCGCCTTGTGAAGTATCGTCCACCAGAATCTATTAATGGTGTACGTGTTGATACCGGCGTCTATGAAGGTGGTGAGATCCCGATGTATTACGACTCCATGATCGCAAAATTAATTGTTCATGGTAAAGATCGTACAGAGGCAATTGAGAAGATGCGCGCTGCATTGAATGATTTTGTTATTCGCGGCATTCATTCCAATATCCCATTTCAAGCTGCGTTATTGCAGCACCCACGCTTTGTTAACGGTGACTTCACAACTGGCTTTATTGCCGAAGAATATCCAGAGGGTTTCAAAAAGGACTCCGTACAGCCGGCAGACCCTAAACGCCTTGCAGCATTGGCTGCCTTTATGCGTTATCGCTATCTCGAGCACATTAAGATGATTGACGGTCAGTTGGCTGGTCATGAGATGGTAATTGCGAAGAAATTTGTCGTAGTAACGGGTAAAAAAACTGGTTCAATGCTTGATCCTCATGAAGAGCCAGTCCGTATTGAGCTCAAAGATGGTATTTATTCTGTTTACATTGATGATGAAGATGGTGTTAGTCGTTATGACATCGAGAGTAGTTGGCGTCCTGGGCAAATTACTTTGCACGCAACCATTAATCGCACTAGTAAAGTCACTGCTCAAGTGGAAAGAAAGGGCGTTAAGTTTTACCTCGTATTAGATGGCGCACATTACGAGTGCATGGTCTTAAGTCCACTAGGCGCTGCGCTACAAAGCCGCATGCCGGTAAAGCTTCCACCAGACACTTCCAAGCTAGTAATGTCTCCAATGCCTGGGCTACTCACAAAAATTGCCGTCAAAGTCGGTGAAGCGGTTACCGCAGGTCAGAAATTAGCCTCTATTGAAGCGATGAAAATGGAGAACACGCTTTCAGCGATACAAGATGGCGTGGTTGCTGAAATCTGTGCCAAAGAGGGCGAAAGTTTGGCGGTTGATCAACTTATCATTCGCTTTGAATAAGAGGGGTAAATAGCTTCATGACAACTAAGCCATTTAAAATTTTGGGTATTCAGCAAATTGCTATTGGTGGTGAAAATAAAGATCGCCTCAAAAAGCTTTGGGTTGATTTATTGGGTTTTGAGTACAAGAGCACATTTATCTCTGAACGTGAAAACGTTGATGAAGATATTTGCGCGATTGGGTCGGGCATTCATGAGATTGAAGTTGATCTCATGCAACCATTGGATATTGAGAAAAAACCTGCGGTACATCAAACACCGTTAAATCACATCGGCCTTTGGGTTGATGACCTACCAAAGGCTGTGGAGTGGCTATCGGCCAATGGCTTGCGTTTTGCACCCGGCGGAATACGCATGGGGGCTGGTGGTCATGAAATTACTTTTGTTCATCCCAAGGGCAATGATGAGTTTCCTTTTAGTGGTGAAGGCGTACTTATTGAGCTTGTGCAAGCTCCTCCCGAAGTGATAGCAGGATTGCGTTCATAATTTAGGTTTACATCCTAATGAATCGAGCTTGAATTGACGCGTTTATTAGCTATCGACACCTCATCAGCATGGTGCTCGGTGGCTTTATCCTTAGGTGACTCTGCTCCTGAGCTCCGACACGAATTGGTATCGGCTGGAGCCAGTCAGCTTTTGCTTCCATGGATAGAAGATCTATTGAGTCAGGCGAACGAGCGCTTATCTAACTTGGATGTTATTGCTATTGGTGTAGGGCCAGGTGCCTTTACAGGCGTTCGCTTGGGCGTCGCTGTCGTACAGGGACTTGCTACATCTGTTAACTTACCCGTTCTCCCGGTAGCCAGTTTGGATGCTATAGCGGCAGAAGTTGTGAAGACAACACAATATAAAAACATCGCTCCAAAATACTTTGCTATTGCGATTGATGCACGCATGGATGAGATCTATTGGGCAAAGTACGAACAGAAGGACTTACAGAGTTTGCCTAAAAGAATCGGTGAAATTCACCTGTCAAAGCCTGAGGAGATTGATCTCAGAGATGTTTCCTATCTTGCGGGTAGCGCAATCGCAGTCTACGGCGATCGCTTGTTTTCTGAGCGCTCTCTCTCCTCAAGTGCACTAGATTCAGAAATAATGATTTCAGCATTAGGTGTAATGGAGGTCGCCAAAAATATGCTCCAGCTTGGCTTGCAAATAAACGTCCATGATTTGGAGCCACTCTATATCCGCAATAAGGTTGCCTTAACAACTGAAGAGCGTGAAGTAGTCTTCAAGAAGGGTCGTCCGTAATGGCAGCGCAAGAGAGTGCTGCTGAGCTTTCATTCATGCCAATGCAGATGGCCGATCTAGATGAAGTTCTTGCTATCGAATCTGTCTCCCATATCCATCCATGGTCAAAAGGAAATTTCACAGATTCCTTAAATGCAGGCCATTGGGCTTACTGTATTCGACCTCAGGCAGATCAATCTAACGCAGTTGAGGGCACTTTTTTAGATCCAAGTGTTTTATGGGCCTACTGCATCTTATTTCCTGCTGTAGATGAATTGCACCTTTTGAACATCACGGTATCACCCAAACTGAGGCAATTAGGCCTTGGTTCGCGGATGATGGCAGCCATTGAGGGTGTCGCATTACAGCAAAAAATGCCGCGAATCATCTTAGAGGTCAGACCTACCAATTTATCTGCAGTAGCCTTGTATCAAAAGTTGGGGTACGAGCAAATCGGTATTCGTAAAAACTACTATCCAGCTAGCGAGCAGACTGGAAATCGCGAGGATGCCATCGTGATGGCTAAATCGATTAAGCTACAGGAATGAGCAACTTAAATTCAAGCTTTCTGAAGGAAATGGGAATTACTGAGTGGACTTCACGAGAGGGTTCACCTCAGGGTTTAGAGGCTACAAAAGAAGCTACCACGACCCATGCTCCCGCTCAAGCCCATCATGAGGCTATTCAAGCTGAGCCAAGGGCATATTGGTGGTTCTTTGGCAGTAAGCCTCAAGGTGATGCACAAACCTTATTTCAAAATGTTATTCGTGTCTTAGGTCTTGCTAGTAATGAGTGGTCCTGGAAGAGTCCCAGTGACAGTCTTTCAGAGATCCATTTACCGGATAGTGGGATGCCAGTAGTTGCGTTTGCCTTTGGCGGACCTGCGGCTCAAAAAATTACTGGTGAACGAGATCCATTGCCGCAATTACGTGAAACTATCTTAGCCTTAAATACCGGTAGTGATGAAGAGATTCCCGTTATTGCTTCCTTTGATTTGGCGCAAGTGGCTGCCCAACCAAAAGATAAGGCACTCCTGTGGCAAGATCTCTTGCTGGCTAAATCAGTACTCCAAAATATTTGAGCCCAATCGGCTTTTAGTGCTTATGCTCGCCGATGAGGTGCATAGAATCATATTCTGCTTGATTACGGGCGTGTCGCTTAATCACCATCCACATAATCAAACTGACCACTACGCCAAAACCGATGATCACGTATTGCACTGGCAACTCCAGCCAAATCAGTAGTGAGTACATTGCAAGCATCGCCAAAACAGAAATATTTTCGTTAAAGTTTTGCACGGCGATAGAGTGGCCTGCTGACATCAATACGTGACCGCGATGCTGGAGTAGCGCATTCATAGGCACCACAAAATACCCAGCTAGCCAACCAACCAAAATCAGCAATAAATAAGCAGGTAACAAATTCAGGGTGACTTGTAATTTGCCAAAACTCAATAAGGGCGTATTTGGCAACATGTCAGAGTTGTAGATTGCCATGACGCAGACCACTAACCCCATTGCAATTCCATACGGCAGGACGTTTAGTGACTTACGCAAAGGTACTCGCCATGCTGCCCATACGGCACCGCCAGCTACGCCTACGGCAGAGATTGCCTGCAGAATCGCCCCTTGTGAGAGATTCATATGTAGCGCAACTTGAGCCCACTTAATCACAATAAATTGCAAGGTAGCACCAGCACCCCAAAACAAAGTGGTTACTGCCAAGGATATTTGCCCTAGACGATCATCCCAGAGAGTTTTAAAGCAAATTGCAAAGTCTTTAATCAAGGCGACGGGGTTAGTTTTTTGGGATACATAGCGTGCGCCAGTATCTGGAATCTTGAGGTTGATTAAAGCGGCCACGATATAGATCATCATGATGATGAGAATCGCTGATTCAGCTGGGGTATCAACACCGGTATCAAAGCTTGGCATGTCGAAAGCCAGCAGGCTCTGAGAGACCGTGCTGCTGATTAATACGCCACCCAATACAGTGCCCAAAATAATCGAGCCGACGGTAAGTCCCTCGATCCAACCATTGGCAGCTACTAATTTCTCAGGGGGTAGCAATTCGGTCAAAATTCCGTATTTTGCAGGGGAATAAGCGGCAGCACCAAGACCGACTATCGCATAGGCGAATAGTGGATGACTGCCTAAAAGCATCACGACGCAACCAACAAACTTGATTGTGTTGGTAATGAACATGACATTGCCTTTGGGGCGGGAATCTGCAAAAGCACCCACAAAGGCAGCGAGCAGAACATAGGACAATACGAAGAATAATTTGAGTAAAGGGGTCATCCAGGCCGGAGCATTGAGCTGGGCCAAGAGGGCAATTGCTGCTATGAGCAGGGCATTATCAGCAAGCGACGAAAAAAATTGCGCCGCCATAATGATGTAAAAACTGCGGTTCATTCGTACAATCTAGTCATTGATGCAATTAAAACATGAAAGGAGGGGTGGATATGGGTGCTTCAGCTAATAGCCTGATTAATAGACCAATTTTGGCATCTATTCATACTCAGGCCTTTCAGCATAACTTAAACCGTGTTCGGGAGCTTGCTCCTAACTCCAAGATCTGGTCGGTTATTAAAGCCCGTTCTTATGGTCATGGATTTGAGGCCGCCCTCAAAGGCCTTGGTTCGACCGATGGGTTTGCCTTGTTAGATGTTCAGGATGCTGTTTGGTTGAGGGAGCATGGCTGGCAGGGGCGAATTTTGCTCTTAGAGGGCTTATTTCATGAAAATGAATTGGACCTTGCTAAAGAACTGCATTGCGACTTAGTGGTGCATTGTGAAAGCCAGGTTGAGTGGCTTGAACATTACGCAGATAAAGTCCACAAGCCTATTAGTGTTTTTCTCAAAATGAATACTGGGATGAATCGCTTAGGATTAAAGCCTGCTGCCTATAGAACGGCATTTCATCGCCTCCATTCTGCTGGCTTTCGGATGCATCACATGACCCATTTTGCTAATGCGGATCAAATTGATCGGCAGCCTACGGTTGATGATCAGCAAGAGATATTTAATCGGTCTATTGAAGGCTTAGAGGGTCCCACATCTTTAGCTAATTCAGCAGCGATCCTTTGGCATCGTAACTCCTTGGGAGACTGGGTTCGTCCCGGCATCATGCTGTATGGTGCATCACCAACTGGTTTATATCAAGATATTGAGCACGCGCACCTGAAAGCGGTGATGCAGCTACATAGTGAAATCATTGATATTCAAGAACTTCAGGCAGGTGATCGAATTGGGTATGGCGGTCGTTATCAGGCTCCAGAGGCAATGCGTGTTGGTATTGTTGCCTGTGGATATGCCGATGGTTACCCACGTCACGCCAAAGACGGTACCCCCGTTTGGGTTGGCAATGATGGGAATGATATTCATGGAGCAATCTGTCCGCTTGTAGGTCGCGTTTCAATGGACATGTTGGCAGTAGACCTGCGAAATATTCCGCACGCAAAGATTGGTAGTGTTGTCGAATTATGGGGTGATCGAGTGCCGGTAGATGAGGTTGCCAGAATGAGCGACACCATAGGCTATGAGTTGCTTTGCGCTGTTGCACCGAGGGTGCCTGTGGCAATTAAGTAATTCCAATTCACTTCACCAAATAAAAAATCCTCTATTGCAGAGGATTTTTTATTTGAAGGTGTTGGTAAGTTCGCCCCGTAATTACTTATTCCAGATCTGCCACCACTTACGTTCCTTTTGAGCGCGCTGACCGGTTTCTAGCATTTTACTATCGGGGAAATTCAGCTTGAATACGCGGGCAGTATCGTTACTCAATTGAGTCATGCCCAATTTTTCATAAGACTTTGTCAGGATATAGAGCGCTTCTTCAACCGCGGGTGCGCGATCATAATCACGAATCACGAGTTGAGCCCGATTGGCTGCTGCAAGGTAGGCGCCTCGCTGGTAGTAGAAGCGGGCAACAATGACATCAGCCTCAGCCAATGAGTTCACGATATAGCGCATGCGATCTAGGGAGTCTGGGGCGTACTTACTGTCTGGGAATCGCTCTACGACTGTCTTGAAGGATTCAAATGCTTCCTTGGCTGCTTTTGGATCGCGCTCGCTTAAGTCTTGCCCTGTAAAATTGCCGAGCCAACCTAAGTCGTCGTTAAAGGTAATCAGACCTTTGAGGTAGTACGCGTAATCTAAAGTTGGACTACCTTGATGTAACTTAATGAAGCGATCAATTGCAACCAGAGCTTGAGCTTGTTCTTGTGCTTTCCAGTAACAATAGGCCGCATTGATTTGCGCCTGCTGCGAATAAGGTCCAAATGGGAAACGTGCCTCTAACTTATCGAAGTATTTACCGCACTTAGCAAAATCACCATCGTTTAATTTATCGGTTGCCTCTGAATACAACTTTGATTCAGACCAGATATCGGTGTCATCTTTTTGACCATCGCTGCCTGCACATCCGCCCAGTAGGAGTAAGGTGCAAATAAATGCTAGCAGTAGGGCTACTGGAGCAATGCCCAGGCGAGAAAAGTGTTTTTGAGGGGCGAAAGACCCAGCAAGCCTTAAACTGGCGTCTGATATTACGTCGGACATAACTGAAAGGCTCTTTAAGCGTGGCATTGCCGCAAACTCCTGATTCGAATCCCATTGATTATATCGATGAAGAGGATTTCATCTCCCTGGATATTCCCATGGAGATGGCTGGTGAACGCCTAGACAAGGTACTAGCAGGCTCCTTGCCCGATTATTCCCGAAACCGGCTTAAGACATGGGTAGAGGCGGGGGCTGTCATGGTAGATGGCAAGGTCACTAAAGCCCGTTATTTACTCAGAGGCGGGGAGAGTATTAAGGTATTTCCCCAAGAAATGCCTGAGCAGTACGCCTTTAGTCCCGAAGATATTCCCTTGGATGTCGTTTACGAGGACGATGCGATCATTGTGATCAATAAACCCCCTGGTCTGGTAGTTCATCCGGCGGCTGGGAATTGGTCGGGCACCTTATTAAATGGCCTTTTATTTAAATATCCGGAGCTGAAGTCTTTGCCGCGGGCAGGTATTGTCCATAGATTGGATAAAGATACCTCGGGATTAATGGTGGTTGCTAGAACATCCCAAGCCCAAACTTCACTTGTGAGGCAATTGCAGGAAAGAACGGTTGGCCGTAGATATTTGGCTTTGGTTTGGGGTGAAGCACCTAGTCAAGGTAAGGTCCTTGCCTCGGTTGGCCGGGATCAACGTGATCGACTCAAAATGGCTGCAGGTAGTCCACAAGGTAAGCCTGCTGCAACATTATTTCGTCGCTTAGCCAAAGGAACGTTTAAGGAAATGTCTATTGCCTTGCTCGAGTGCCGATTGGAAACTGGACGCACTCATCAAATTCGGGTGCATCTAGAGTCTCTTGGGTTTCCATTATTAGGTGATCCTGTTTATCGCAAAAAGACACCGGGTGTTGCCAAGTTATTGCCTTTTGAGCGCCAAGCTTTGCATGCATTTGCCTTAAGCCTGCAGCACCCTGTAAGCCACGACCTGATTAGCTGCTTCCGTCTACCACCACCTGATTTCATGCACCTGCTGACTGAGGTTAATTTATCTGAATCTGACCTTCCGCAAGAATCTCTTGTGTTGGCCTCTATTCAAAACGAGTCTCGCTCATAACAATGGCTTTGGAGTTTCTAAGGCCGCAATGGCCATGTCCAGAACATGTTCAGTCTTTAGTTACAACCCGACTTGGTGGCGTTAGTGAATCTCCTTATAGCTCACTCAACCTTGGAGATCATGTCGGTGATTTATTGGATCACGTTAAAGCCAACAGGGGATTATTAAAAGAGCATCTTCCGACAGAGCCTATTTGGCTAAAGCAAGTGCATGGAACTATCGTCAGCACACCCAAGGATCGTGTTTTGGTGGCGGATGCCATTGTTACCAATATTCCAAATGAAGTTTTGGCCATCATGACTGCGGATTGTTTACCCGTTTTATTTTCAAATAATGCTGGCTCTGTCATTGGCGCTGCCCATGCTGGCTGGAGAGGGCTTAGTGCCGGGGTGCTTGAAAACACTGTCAAAGAAATGAAGAAACTGACTAAGGATGATGATGACAACATCGTTGCTTGGCTTGGGCCCGCAATAGGACCCAATGCTTTTGAGGTAGGTCAAGATGTAGTGGATGCATTTCAAGCCACTGGAATCCTTTATTCAAAGGATGTGTTTAAGGCGATTGCCAGCAAGCCTGGAAAGTATTTGGCAGATCTTTACGAATTAGCCCGCGGTCATCTCAAGTCAGTCGGTGTCGATGAGGTTAATGGCGGTAACCATTGCACGGTTACCCAAGCAGATCAATTTTTTTCTTATCGTCGCGATGGTGTAACGGGTAGATTTACTAATCTGATTTGGATTTCCTAATTCAATTAATTGTCATCTGATCGTTTTAAGATGAGGGTAATTACTAGCTTATCTATAAGGCTAGGGTTATTGCGTATAACTCTATGTCTCTTATGGATGGAGAATGTCCTTACTTAATACGCGAGACTACTATGTTTGCAGGTATGAATACTGGTGCAACGCCTTCTTTGGCACCGCACCATATGGCACTAATTCCCCAAGAGCGTTTAGCTGAAATTCAAAAAGAATATTTCGCTGAACTTGCGCACATTGCCACCAACCCAGAGGCGATTGAAGTCAAAGATCGTCGCTTTGCCGGTAAGGCTTGGCATTCCTCTTGGAGTAAGGTTATTGCAGCAACCTACCTTCTGAATTCAAAACATCTGCTATCTCTTGCTAAGGCTGTAGACACAGATGAGAAAACGCGTCAGAAGATATTGTTCACAACTGAACAAATGATTGATGCGCTCTCGCCATCGAATTTCATCGCAACGAATCCAGAAGTTCTTGAAAATATTATTAGCACCCAAGGACAGTCCATTCAAAAGGGTATTGTCAACTTGCTCGGCGATATGAAAAAGGGCAAAGTATCGATTACTGATGAGACCGCTTTTGAAGTTGGAAAAAATATAGCTACCACTGAAGGTCATGTGGTGTTTCGTAATGAGTTATTCGAACTGATTCAATACGCACCATTGACTGAAACGGTATTTGAGCGCCCGTACTTAATGGTGCCCCCGTGTATTAATAAGTACTACATCCTTGATCTGCAACCAGATAATTCCGTAGTGCGTCATATGGTGGCGCAAGGCCATACAGTTTTTTTAGTGTCCTGGAAAAATCCTGATGCCTCTATGGCCGAAGTCAGTTGGGAAGACTACGTAGGCAAGGGCGTTATGAAAGCGATAGAAGTTGCCCAGGATATCGGCGCATCTAAGCAAATCAATATTTTGGGATTCTGTGTTGGTGGAACACTTACTTCATCGGCGCTTGCAGTCTTGGCGGCCCGCAATCAACATCCTGCGGCAAGTCTTACGCTCTTCACTACCTTGCTTGATTTTACCAATACCGGCATCTTAGATGTCTTTATTGATGAGGGCATGGTAGAGCTCCGCGAAAAATCTATTGGCGGTAAGGGCGGTAAGTACGGAATGATGTCGGGATTAGACCTAGGCAACACATTTTCATTTTTGCGCCCGAATGATTTAGTTTGGAATTACGTTGTCGAGAATTACCTTAAGGGAAATTCTCCTCCTCCATTTGACCTGTTGTACTGGAATGGGGATTCCACCAATCTACCGGGCAATATGTATTGCTGGTATTTGCGTCATACCTATTTGCAAAATGATTTGATTAAGCCAGGTAAAGTCACAATTTGTGGTGAGAAGATAGATTTGGGCAAAATTAACTGCCCAGCTTATTTATATGCATCCCAAGAAGATCATATTGTTCCTTGGCAGTCGGCCTATGAATCGACTCATATTCTGAAGGGAAAGAATCGTTTTGTTCTAGGGGCATCTGGACATATTGCAGGCGTGATTAATCCACCGGCGAAGAACAAGCGTTATTACTTTGAAAACAATAAGATTGCCCCAACTGCAGCGGAATGGCTTGAAGGTGCTAAGCAGATTCCTGGAAGTTGGTGGCCTAACTATACAAAATGGCTTGAGCAATTTGGAGGGGAACAAAAACCAGCAAGCAAAACATTTGGTAATACCAAATATAAAAAGCTGGAAGCTGCACCAGGTGTTTATGTAAAAGAAAAAGCAGCGTAATGAATTGAATTGTTAATGAAAATTTTTACAAGGGGAAAGTGATGTCACAAAAAGTCGCATATGTAACTGGTGGTATGGGTGGAATCGGTACCGCTATTTGCCAACGCTTGGCAAAAGATGGTTTTAAAGTTATTGCCGGCTGTGGCCCAAATTCACCACGTAAAGATCGTTGGATTGGCGAGCAAAAAGCTCTAGGCTATGACTTCATTGCCTCAGAAGGCAATGTTTCTGACTGGGACAGTACAGTCGCTGCATTTGAAAAGGTAAAAGCGGAAGTAGGTCGTGTAGATGTCTTGGTCAATAACGCCGGAATTACCCGAGACAGCGTGTTCCGCAAAATGACTCCTGATGCCTGGAAAGCGGTTATTGATACGAACCTCAATTCATTATTCAATGTAACCAAGCAAGTAATTGATGGCATGGTTGATAACAATTGGGGCCGGATTATCAATATCTCTTCTGTGAATGGTCAAAAGGGCCAATTTGGTCAATGCAACTATTCCACTGCTAAAGCCGGTCTGCATGGTTTTACTATGGCTTTGGCTCAAGAGGTTGCTACTAAGGGTGTAACGGTCAATACAGTATCTCCAGGTTATATTGGTACAGATATGGTCAAGGCCATCCGTGAGGATGTATTGGAAAAAATTGTTTCGGGCATTCCGGTCAAGCGTTTAGGGACGCCCGATGAGATTGCTTCAATTTGCTGTTGGATTGCATCTGAAGATGGTGGTTACGCTACTGGAGCAGACTTCTCCCTTAATGGTGGTATTCATACCGGCTAATTTAGCCAATAATGCAGTATTGCTGCGCTGCAACACGGCTAATTTACCTTTTGGTCAAACTTATGGATAAACTATGCCGATGTTGCGTTGCAGTAATTAGTTAGGATAAAAATGGCTACCCGAAATAAAAGAGCTGGTGAAGATCGCCTCATCAAGAAGTACCCCAATCGTCGTCTCTATGACACACAAACAAGCACCTATGTCACTTTGTCTGATATCAAAGGTCTTGTGATGACCAGCGAAAACTTTAAAGTAGTTGATGCGAAGACGGACGAAGATCTCACGCGCAATATCCTGCTACAAATTATTTTGGAAGAAGAGGCTGGTGGTGCACCAGTATTTTCAACCCAGATGCTTTCTCAAATCATTCGCTTCTATGGAAACTCGATGCAAGGTTTGATGGGTAATTATCTCGAGAAGACAATGCAGTCTTTCGTAGACATCCACAATAAATTAGGCGACCAAACCAAAGGTCTTGGTGCTGGCAGCACTCCAGAGGCCTGGTCTCAAATGCTTAATCTCCAGAACCCTTTGATGCAAGGGTTGATGGGAAATTATATGGAGCAAAGCAAAGACTTATTTGTCAAAATGCAAGAACAAATGCAAGGCTCTCACAATATGTTTGGTAGCTTTCCATTTACGCCTCAGCCAAATAAAGCAGAAAAAGAATAGTTGTGGCGGGGAAAATTGGATTTGTTTCCTTGGGCTGCCCCAAGGCATTAGTAGATTCTGAGTTAATTCTTACTCAATTGAGTGCTGAGGGTTATGAGACTGCAAAAGATTATTCCGGTGCAGATCTTGTAGTGGTCAATACCTGCGGCTTCATCGATTCTGCTGTTGAAGAAAGTCTCTCAGCAATTGGCGAAGCCCTAGCAGAAAACGGCAAGGTTATCGTGACGGGTTGCTTAGGCGCCAGAAAGAATGCTGATGGGAGTGATCTCATTCAAAGCATTCACCCTAAAGTTCTGGCTGTTACTGGCCCACACGCTACCGACGAGGTAATGCAGGCCATTCATTTGCACTTGCCTAAACCGCATGACCCGTTTACCGATTTAGTTCCGCCTGCTGGTGTCAAACTAACGCCTAAGCATTACGCCTATTTAAAGATTTCTGAAGGTTGCAATCATCGCTGCACGTTTTGCATTATTCCTAGCATGCGTGGCGACTTAGTATCGCGTCCTATTGGTGAGGTGTTGCTTGAAGCAAGGCGCCTCTTTGAATCTGGCGTAAAAGAATTATTGGTGGTTTCTCAAGATACCAGCGCTTATGGTGTTGATGTTCAATACCGCACAGGTTTTTGGGATGGCAAGCCAGTCAAAACAAAGATGTTTGATTTAGTGAACGCATTGAATCAAATTGCTAGAGAGCATCAAGCGTGGGTTCGCTTACATTATGTTTACCCATACCCCCATGTTGACGACATCTTGCCGTTGATGGCGGAGTTCTCCGAGCATGGCTATGGTGTTTTACCTTATTTAGACATTCCGCTGCAGCATGCACATCCAGATGTTTTAAAACGAATGAAACGCCCAGCCAGTGGTGAGAAGAATTTGGAGCGTATTTTGGCATGGCGTGAGGCCTGCCCAGATCTCGTGATTCGAAGCACTTTTATTGCCGGCTTTCCGGGTGAGACTGAATCAGAGTTTGAGTATTTACTGAACTTCTTAGATGAGGCTCAAATTGATCGTGCGGGTTGCTTCGCTTATTCTCCGGTAGATGGTGCAACAGCCAACCAATTGGATAATCCCGTACCGGATGCCATTCGTGAAGAACGTAGAGCTAGGTTTATGGCTAAGGCAGAGGAAATCTCTATCAAACGCCTTTCTAAAAAAGTTGGCAAACGAATTCAAGTCCTGATAGACCGGGTTGATGAGTCAGGCGGTATAGGAAGAACAATTGGTGATGCCCCTGAAATTGATGGTTTAGTGAGAGTTTTGCCTCCCAGCAAGCCTTCCAAGCGCTACCGTACCGGTGAAATCATTCGTGCCACTGTCATCGGCTCCCAAGGGCATGACCTAATTGCCGAAACTTGACGATTGTTATAAAAATACTGTTTGTGTCATTAAGTCAGTACAAATTCAGCCCAATCATTGGGTATAGCTAAGGGGATTGATATGAGTCGTGATGTCGTTGTCTTAAGTGCAGTTCGTTCTGCAATTGGTACCTTCAATGGATCTTTAAGTAGCTTTGAACCTTCAGAGCTCGGCGGAATCGTCATGAAAGAAGCGGTCTCTCGCTCTGGTGTTGATCCTGCGCTGATTAATTACGTAACCGTGGGCAATACAATTCCGACAGATAGTCGTTATGCCTATGTAGCACGTGTTGCAGCCATTCAGGCAGGCTTGCCAATGGAGTCTGTTGCCATGGCCCTGAACCGCCTATGTAGCTCGGGTTTGCAAGCGATTGTAACTACTGCTCAGCAAATTATGTTGGGCGATTGTGATTACGGTGTTGGTGGTGGTGTCGAAGTGATGTCACGCGGCATGTATGGTTCACCTGCGATGCGCAGTGGTGCTCGCATGGGTGATGCCAAGATGATTGACTTAATGGTAGCTGTATTGACAGACCCATTTGGCGTTGGTCATATGGGCGTTACTGCAGAAAACTTAGTTGAAAAATGGAAGCTAACCCGCGAAGAGCAGGATGCATTGGCTGTTGAATCTCATCGCCGTGCTGCAAATGCGATTAAAGAGGGTCGCTTTAAATCCCAAATCGTTCCAATCACGATTAAAACTCGCAAGGGTGACATCGTGTTTGATACAGATGAGCATTGCAAGCCAGATACCACCATGGAAACTCTGGGCAAGATGAAAGCGGTGTTCAAAAAAGAGGGCGGGTCGGTAACGGCTGGTAATGCTTCTGGAATTAACGATGGTGCAGCATTCTTCGTCTTAGCCGATGCAGAAACTGCTAAGAAGGCTGGTCATAAGCCAATCGCTCGCTTAGTTTCTTATGCCGTTGCTGGTGTTCCAAACCACATCATGGGCGAAGGCCCAATTCCTGCCACTAAGCTGGCGCTAGAGCGCGCTGGTCTCAAGTTGAATCAAATAGATGTGATTGAGTCTAATGAAGCATTTGCTGCTCAAGCCTTAGCTGTTACTAAAGGCCTGGGCTTGGACCCTGCTAAAACAAACGTCAACGGCGGCGCAATTGCATTAGGTCACCCCATTGGCTGTTCGGGTGCAGCGATTGCGACAAAGGCGATCCATGAGTTGCAACGTGTTCAAGGTAAATATGCTTTGGTGACTATGTGTATCGGTGGCGGTCAAGGTATTGCAACTATTTTCGAACGCTTATAAGCAAGCAATTTACTGCTGATGGCTTAAGCTATTAGCAGTAAGGCAGCATCCAAGCCGACGTGGTCAAAAGCCGCGTCGGCTTTTTCTTTAACGACAGGCTTAGCCAGATAGGCAACACTAATGCCAGAACCATTCATCATGATGAGATCATTGGCGCCATCGCCCATGGTGATTGCGCTTGCCTTGGTGCGGCCTAGAGCACGGCATGCTTCATCTAAATAGGCCGCTTTAGCGGAGCCATCGACGATGTTGCCCAACACCCTCCCGGTAAGCTTGCCGTCGATAATTTCTAGTGTATTGGCCTGTGTCTGCTTAAATCCTAATTGCTGACGCAATTTCTCGGTAAAAAAGGTAAAGCCACCCGAAACCAGAAGCGTATAAAGACCGCGCTGATTGGCACCAGCCAGTAATTCAATTGCACCTGGGTTAGGCTTCAGACGTTCACGGTAGACAGATTCCAGTGCATCAGCATGAACGCCTTCTAAAAGCGCAACCCGTCTTCGCAAACTCTCTTTGAAATCTTTAATTTCGCCCCGCATAGTGGCTTCTGTAATTTCAGCAACAGCGGATTTCTTACCTGTGAAATCAGCAATCTCATCGATACATTCAATATTGATCAGCGTGGAATCCATATCCATCGCCAAAACGCATATATCTTGAGGAATCAAATCTGGTCTCAGAAAGCAGAGATCCGTTTTATACCCAGTAGCAATGGATCGCAAAGATTCTCTTTGAGCTATATCGAGATGTTGATTGCTACCCCAGTGCTCCAAATGATATGAGCCATTGGCATTTTGGTTGCCAATGCTATGCAAGCTAACACCGAATTGCAAAGCGCGATCTTTCAGCTCGAAGACAAGCTTTTCGGAGATGGGGTCTCTAGAAAGAGCTACTAGCGTTTGATGATTAGGCATAGCTAAATAATAGTGGAAATGAAAAGACTTGCTTAGCTGGCTTTGGCGGGGCTGAGCACAGCAGATTCATTTAAACGGCGCAAAACTTGGCGAATGGCATCAAGACGCTGTTCTAGCTTCTCAAATTCACGGTCTTTTTGAGGCAATACTTTGAGCTTGTCTTGCCCATTAAGTTGGATATGCTTTGATGATTGAATTAGCTGAATGATCTTCAATGGATCGATTGGCGGGTTGGGGATAAACTGAATTTGAATAGATGCTGGTGTCGCATCAATTTTTTTAATGCCAAAGCCAGTCATTTCTAGTCTTAAGCGGTGTGTTTCATAAAAAGATTTAGCCTGATCAGGTAGGTCACCAAAACGATCTACTAGCTCTTCTCTTAAGCCCATGAGTTCAGAGAAATCGTTACAGCCTGCAAAGCGTTTATACAGAGATAAACGTTCATGCACATCGGGACAGTAGTCATCGGGAAGTAGGGCAGGCACGCCTAAGTTGACATCAGTAGTAGCTTGTAATGGAGATAGTAAGTCTGGCTCTTTGCCACTACGCAGGGATTTCACAGCGCGATTGAGCATCTCGGTATACAACTGAAAGCCTATCTCATGGATCTCACCAGATTGTTTGTCTCCCAAAACTTCACCAGCACCCCGAATTTCGAGGTCATGCATAGCTAAGTAGAAACCTGAACCTAACTCTTCCATTGCCTGAATGGCATTTAATCGCAATTGCGCTTGTTTGCTGAGGGCTTCAGGATCAGGAACTAACAGGTAAGCATAGGCTTGATGGTGTGATCTGCCCACGCGACCTCGTAACTGGTGTAATTGTGCCAAGCCAAATTTATCAGCTCGATGCATGATGATGGTATTAGCGGTTGGTACATCAATACCAGTTTCAATAATGGTGGTACACAGTAAAATATTGGTTCGCTGTGTAACAAATTCACGCATGACTGATTCTAGTTCTCGTTCATGCATTTGGCCGTGGGCTACGCTAATACGGGCCTCAGGTATTAGCTCTTGTAATGCGTGTTTTCGGTTTTCAATAGTTTCTACTTCGTTATGTAGGAAATAGACTTGACCACCTCGTTTAATTTCACGCAATACGGCTTCCCGAATTACCCCATCGCCTTCGCGTCTCACAAAGGTTTTGATAGCTAAACGCTTTTGTGGTGCAGTCGCAATAATTGAAAACTCGCGCAAGCCTTCCATTGCCATCCCTAATGTTCTTGGAATGGGGGTCGCTGTCAATGTCAATATATCCACTTCAGCACGCAATGCCTTCAAAGCATCTTTTTGGCGAACACCAAAGCGATGCTCCTCGTCCACAATGACTAGTCCTAAGTTTGCAAATTGCGTTTCCTTAGAAAGTAGCTTGTGAGTTCCAATAATGATGTCAGCGTCGCCCTTAGCAATCGCTTCTAAAGCAGCATTAATTTCTTTAGTGGTTTTAAACCGGGATAACTCCACAATGCGAACCGGCCAATCTGCGAAGCGATCCTTCCAGGTGGCTACATGCTGCTCTGCTAGTAGGGTGGTCGGGGCCAAGATGGCAACTTGCTTACCTCCCATTACAGCAACAAAGCTTGCTCGTAGTGCAACTTCAGTTTTACCAAAACCAACATCCCCACAAACTAAGCGATCCATCGGGGTGCCGCTGGTCATATCACCAATGACAGCTGCAATTGCATTGGCTTGATCGGGCGTTTCCTCAAAGCCAAAGCTTTCTGCAAATGCTGCATAGTCATGTGCTGAAAATTCAAATGCATGGCCTTTCCGTATTGCTCTAGCAGCATAGAGCCCCAGAAGTTCAGCAGCAGTATCTCGTATTTGTTGCGCAGCTTTGCGTTTAGCCTTATCCCATTGACCTGAGCCCAACTGATGAAGCGGTGCCGAGTCTGGATCTGAGCCTGCATAGCGAGTCACCATCTGTAGTTGTTGAACAGGCACATACAAGGTGGCTTGCCCAGCATATTGAAGGTGCAAAAACTCTTCAAAGATGGGGGCCTCTTTGGGTGGCGCAAGATTCAGTAGCACTAGACCTTGATAGCGTCCTATGCCATGCTCTGCATGAACTACTGGATCGCCGATCTTTAGCTCAGATAAATCCTTGAAGAGCATATCTGGATCGGCACTTTCAGATCCTTTGCTCTTACGTCTTTGTCTTGCGGTAGAGGTGAATAGCTCCGCCTCTGTAAGAACCAATAGATTTTCAGCTTGCCAGAGAAAACCATTAAATAGCGGGGCGGTGACAAGCCCAAAGAGAGAGTCGCTCTTCACAAAATCAGCAATTCCCTCGAAGCTTTCAGGCCTCAATGGATAGAGCGCCTTGCCATCCTGGCCAGTAACGGAATTACTCTCTTCTAATAGTTGACGGATTGATTCCTTACGGCCGGCACTATCGCTGCAGATCAGTACGCGAAGCTTCTCTTTTTTAACCACTTCTCGTAAACGAGAAATTGGATCTGCATCGCGGCGGTGTACTGCGATATCGGGAACGGGAAGAAACTGATTTGCATTATTTTCTTCATTGTCTAAAACCAAACGTGCAAAGGGTTTAGAGGTGGTGAAGAATTCATCAACGTCTAGAAAAAGTTCCTTGGGCTGAAGAATAGGGCGATCTAAATCATGCTTGAGGAATTCATACCTTGAAAGGGTATCTTTCCAGAAACTGCGTATCGCTTCTTCTACATTGCCAATACTCACCAGCCAAACTGGATCACCCGATCTTGGAAAGTAATCAAATAGATTGGACTGTTCTTCAAAAAATAGTGGCAGATAGGATTCGATGCCCGCACTCGGGATTCCTAAATTGGCATCTTTATAAATTGAGCAGCGGGTTGGGTCACCCTCAAAGACTTCTCGCCAGCGGCCCCTGAAGGACGTACGGGCTGCATCATTAAAGGGAAACTCATGTCCTGGAAGTAAGCGAACTTCTTTAACTGGGTATAAGCTGCGTTGGGTATCAGGGTCAAAAGATCGAATTTGTTCAATTTCATCGCCGAACAAATCTAGACGGTAAGGTAGGGTGGACCCCATTGGAAACAAATCAATTAGACCGCCTCGAATACTATATTCCCCTGGGCGCATCACGGCGCTGACAGGATCGTAGCCAGCCTGCTGTAACTGCAGTTTTAATGCCGCTTCATTGAGTTTGTCACCTTGTCTAAAGAAGAAGGTATGACCAGATAAAAACTGTGGAGGGCCTAAGCGTTGCAGTGCTGTGGTTACAGGCACCAACACAACATCACAGCTACCGTTTAGTAACTCATATAGAGTTGCTAGGCGCTCTGAGACTAAATCTTGGTGCGGTGAGAAATGATCATATGGAAGAATTTCCCAGTCTGGCAGTAGGCGAACTCTAAGTTGGGGCGCAAAACTAGGGATTTCTTCTAGGAGTCTTTGGGCTTCCTGTGCCTGAGCACAAAAAACCACCATGACAGAGAAATCATTGCGGTAGCGCAGGGCAGCTTGAGCCAAAAGAGCTGCATCTGCCGATCCAACTAGGCCTGAAAAGGTAAAGCGCTGCCCAGCCCGTGGCGCGGGTATGGGGGGTGCTGGATTTAATGCATCAGACATCTACGCTCATTATAGAATCAGGTATGAGTTCAGGAATCCAAGCCCTCCCGAAATGTCACGCACTCTTGCCTACAGCAGGTACAGGCTCGCGCTTAGGCGGAGAGCTTCCTAAGCAGTTTCAGCAACTCGCTGGTAAACCGATGTTGGCTCATGCCCTTGAGGCATTTATGCAATGCCCTCATATTGAATCCATCTGGATCGGGGTATCTCCAGCGTTTATTGATAACCCGAGCCTCAAAAATCTTGCCAAAGGGAATAAACCAATTTATTTCTTGCCAACGGGTGGCCCTACTCGACAAGAGACTGTTCGCAATACCTTGGCTGCTTTACTAAAGTCTGGCCTAGCGGAGCAGGATTGGGTATTGGTTCATGATGCTGCTAGGCCTGGTATCACCCCCGAGTTAATTGAGAAACTCATCACTGCCGTACAACAGTCTGAATCAGGAGGGCTGCTGGCAGTTCCTCTGGCGGACACTTTAAAGCAAGCAGATTTAGATTCAGTGGTCGCAGGCAATCTACCTCATGCTGAAAAAACAATTCCTCGAGAGCATCTTTGGCAAGCTCAAACTCCGCAAATGTTTGGCTTGAAGAAACTACACTCTGCAATTGACGAGGCCATACGTCTAGAGGCTGATATTACTGATGAGGCAAGTGCCATGGAATTGGCCGGCATTAAACCGCTATTGATTGAAGGCGCATCCCGCAACTTCAAGGTAACAAATCCTGCGGATTGGGATTTGATGGAGCGCTTATTAAGTTCACACCAAAAATAATATGACCCAAAGCAACCCTAACATCCCGCAATTTCGTATTGGTCAAGGTTATGACGTGCATGCCCTGGTGGCTGATCGTCAATTAATTCTTGGTGGTGTTCATGTCCCTTATGAGAAGGGCTTGCTAGGACACTCTGATGCGGATGCTTTATTACATGCATTAACAGATGCGCTCTTGGGAGCTGCAGGCTTAAATGACATTGGCCAATTATTTCCAGATACTGATCCTCAATTTAAAGGTATGGATAGCCGCATTTTGCTCAGAGCAGCCTTACAAAAGGTTCAAGCAGCTGGCTACCATGTTGGAAACGTGGATGCCACGATCATTTGTCAGAGGCCTAAGTTAGCTAATTACTTGCCGGAGATGGTGCGTAATATTGCTGCAGATCTGGCTGTCACACCGAGCCATGTAAACCTGAAAGCAAAGACAAATGAATCCCTTGGGCATCTCGGTAGGGGAGAGGGCATTGCAGTTCATGCCGTTGCTTTGCTCTATAAAGTCTAATTACTAACTTAAACACTTACTGGAGTCATGCATGGGTAATTCCATTGATCAAGTTGCGCTTAAACAATTATTTATAGATGCTCGCACGCACAATGCGTGGCAACAAAAACCCGTAAGCGATGATCAACTGAAGCAGATATACGATCTATTTAAATACGCTCCAACCTCAGTCAATTGCAATCCGGCCCGTATTGTCTTCGTAAAGAGTTTGGCAGAAAAAGAGCGCTTAGTTGCTTGCGTTAACCCAGGTAATGTCGATAAAACGAGAAATGCCCCGGTGACAGCGATTGTTGGTATGGATCTCGATTTTTATGAGGCTCTGCCTACATTGTTTCCCCATGCTGATGCGAAGAGCTGGTTTGTGGGAAAAGAGGACTTCATTCAATCAACTGCCTTTAGAAATTCAAGCCTTCAAGGTGCCTACTTGATCTTAGCAATAAGAGCTTTGGGGCTAGATTGTGGTGCCATGAGTGGTTTTGATGCAGAAAAGGTAAATGCGGAGTTTTTCCCCAATGGCAGGGTAAAAGTGAACTTTTTACTCAATATTGGATACGGGGACAGCTCTAGCTTGTTGCCACGTCAACCCCGCCCATCCTTTGATGAGGCCTGCAAGATCCTCTAGAGCCCTAAGCATTGTAGAATTATGGTCTTTAGAGTGAAGTTTAAGCGTGGCAGTGTTTGCGGATATTCGCGAGGATGGCGAAATTGGTAGACGCACCAGGTTTAGGTCCTGACGCCAGAAATGGTGTGGGGGTTCGAGTCCCCCTCCTCGCACCACAAGATTGCTACTTGGCTTGGACTTCACATTTCCAGATCTTCAAATAAGAGACGAGAATGGCTGTGCAGATAGAAAATTTAGGTTCGTTAGACCGCAAAATGACTTTGGAATTCGCTCGTGCCGATTTGGCAAAAGCGCGTGAAGCTCGTTTGGCCAAGATTGGCAAGACTATGAAGGTGGCTGGCTTTCGTCCAGGCAAAGTGCCTAAGAACATGGTTGAAAAACAATACGGCATGCAAGTCGATTTCGAACTGCAATTTGACAAAGCCTCTGAGCTCTTTTATGAGCAAAGCCAAAAAGAAGGAATTGCTCTTGCTGGTCAACCACGTCTTGAGCCTAAAAGTGAACTCGATGCAGACAAAATTGTTTTCGATGCATTTTTTGAGGTGCTGCCTGAAGTAAAGATTGGAGATTTCAGCAAAGCTGAGGTTACTAAACACACTACAGAAATTGGCGAAGCTGAGATTGATCGTGCGCTTGACGTTTTACGTAAGCAGCAGGTTCACTACCATCCACGTGGCGAGGCTGGTCCGCATGGTGATGGCGGTGCAAACACAGCGGCACAAAATGGGGATCAAGTAGTAATCGATTTTGTGGGCAAGATTGATGGTGTTGAGTTTGCTGGCGGCAAAGCAGAAAACTTTGAATACGTTCTAGGTGAAGGTCGCATGCTTCCTGAATTTGAAGCGGCTACATTGGGTCTAAAAGCAGGTGAAAGCAAATCTTTCCCATTAAGCTTTCCAGCTGATTACCACGGTAAAGATGTTGCGGGCAAAACTGCTGAGTTCACTATCACTGTTAAGTCTGTGAACTGGGCACACTTGCCAGCAGTTGATGATGCATTTGCGCTCTCTTTAGGTGTCACTGAAGGCGGCGTTGCAAAGATGCGCGAAGAAGTGAAGCAAAATTTAGATCGCGAAGTTAAGCGTCGCATTACTTCATTGTTGAAAAACGAAGTAATGGATAAGATCAATGAGTTATGTGAGTTGGATGTTCCAAAATCTCTGGTTGCATCTGAGCAAGAGCGTTTAGTTGAAGGGGCTCGTCAAGACCTCATGCAGCGTGGCGTTCCTAATGCTAAAGATGCCCCAATTCCCCCAGAAATTTTTGCTGAGCAAGCCCAAAAACGCGTTCGTCTTGGTTTGATCTTGGGTGACTTGGTTAAGAAAAATAACCTTGCTGCTACAGCTGATCAAATTAAAGCTGAGATCGACGAGCAGGCTGCAACTTACGAAGATCCAAAAGAAGTGGTTCGTTGGTTCTATAGCAATCCAAGCCGCCTCAAAGATATCGAAAACTTGGTCTTGGAAGACAACGTAATTAAGCATTTCACCTCACAGGCCAAAGTGAACGATAAAGCGATCAGCTTTGAAGAATTAAGCAAGCTAAACTAAGTCCATCCATCTATCTAAAAGGGCGTACACATGAATCAGAACCATTTTCAATCTGAAAATTTAGAACCAAAAGGATTGGGTCTGGTTCCGATGGTGATTGAAACCTCTGGACGAGGTGAGCGCGCCTACGACATTTACTCTCGCTTATTAAGAGAGCGTGTTGTTTTCTTGGTGGGCGAAGTGAATGATCAAACAGCGAATCTAGTTATCGCTCAGCTGTTGTTCCTTGAGAGCGAAAATCCAGACAAAGATATCTCCCTTTATATCAATTCTCCGGGTGGTTCTGTCTCTGCAGGTTTGGCAATCTACGACACCATGCAATTCATTAAACCCCACGTAAGCACTCTGTGTATGGGTATGGCAGCTAGTATGGGTGCATTTTTGTTATGTGCTGGCGAGAAGGGTAAGCGGTATGCGCTACCAAATTCTCGCGTAATGATCCATCAACCATTGGGCGGTGCCCGTGGTCAAGCCTCTGATATTGAAATTCAGGCTCGTGAGATTTTGTACTTGCGTGAGCGATTAAATAAGATTTTGGCTGATCGTACAGGTCAATCAATTGAAACCATTGCAAAAGATACTGATCGTGACAACTTTATGTCTGCTGAGCAGGCACGTGAATATGGCTTGATCGATAAAGTCATTGAAAAACGTCCCTAAGCCTTAGACCCCACTTTACTAATTGAGCGAATATTTTGAGCGACACCACTTCCAATTCAGCTGACAAAATTTTGTATTGCTCTTTCTGCGGCAAGAGTCAGCATGAGGTGAAGAAGTTAATCGCTGGCCCATCGGTATTTATTTGCGATGAGTGTATTGATCTTTGTACAGACATCATTCAAGAAGAAATCGCGAAACTTCCTAAGGAAGAGGGCGATGATTCGCTGCCTACGCCGCATCAGATTCGTGAGAACCTCGATCAGTATGTGATTGGTCAAGACCATGCTAAGAAAACCTTGGCAGTTGCCGTATACAACCATTACAAGCGCTTGCAGTATTTGCCAAAGCCTAAGAAGGAAAAGTTGGATAAGGATGGCAAGCCTGTTGAAGCCTTAGATAAAAAAGAAACTAAAGCGCCAGCCAAGGCGATTGTGGATGGAGTTGAATTAGCAAAAAGTAATATTTTGCTCATTGGCCCAACAGGATCTGGCAAGACTTTGCTTGCTCAAACTCTTGCGCGGATGCTTGATGTGCCCTTTGTCATGGCTGATGCAACTACCTTGACTGAAGCTGGCTATGTTGGTGAAGACGTAGAGAATATTATCCAAAAGCTTCTACAGGCTTGTGATTACAACGTAGAAAAAGCCCAACGTGGCATTGTGTATATTGATGAGATCGATAAGATTTCACGTAAGTCTGATAACCCATCAATTACTCGTGACGTATCGGGTGAAGGTGTCCAACAGGCCTTACTCAAGCTAGTTGAAGGCACCATGGCCTCCGTGCCACCTCAAGGTGGTCGCAAACATCCTAACCAAGATTTCCTGCAGGTTGATACGACTAATATTTTGTTCATCTGCGGCGGCGCATTTGATGGCTTAGAGAAAGTCATTCAGCAACGCACAGCAAAAACAGGTATTGGCTTTAATGCTGCTGTTCCAGGTAAGGATGATCGCGGTGTCAGTGATCTACTCATTGAAGTTGAGCCAGAAGACCTCATTAAGTTTGGTTTGATCCCGGAATTGATTGGCCGCTTACCTGTTGTGGCGACTTTGGCACAGCTAGATGAAGAGGCTCTAATCCAGATTTTGACTGAGCCTAAAAATGCTCTCGTTAAGCAATACCAAGCACTTCTCACGATGGAGGGCTCTGAGCTTGAAGTACGCCGAGAAGCTCTTTCAGCGATTGCTAAGAAGGCAATTGCTCGCAAAACAGGTGCTCGCGGCCTTAGATCTATCCTCGAGGGCTCTTTGATGGATGTGATGTATGACCTGCCTTCACTTAAGAATGTCCAGAAGGTGGTGATCGATGAATCAAGCATTGCTGAGGGTGGAAAGCCCTTGCTGGTTTACAAACAAGATCTCGATCAAGCGGATTTAAGCAAAAAAGCCTGATTTATCAGGGTTTTCGCTATTTTGGGGGCATTTTTGCCCCTTTTTTGCACTTTTCCCCCTTGAATTTCTCAAAGTGCTACCCATATAGGTAGTATGCTACTCAAGAATAATGTCTGTATTTAGTGGTGATTTAATTAAATCACTCTAGAAAAAGACTACTGAGGATTGACTACTTTGGAGGAATTGCCCTATGCCTGGCCACTTATTACTACCCTCTGAACCGATTCAACTACCTTTGCTCCCTTTAAGGGACGTAGTTGTGTTTCCTCATATGGTGATCCCTTTGTTTGTGGGTCGCCCCAAATCCATCAAAGCGCTTGAAGCAGCCATGGAAACCGGTAAAAACGTTCTTTTAGTGGCTCAAAAGACAGCTGCTAAGGATGAGCCTGGCATCGAAGATCTTTATGAGGTGGGCTGTATTGCCAATATCCTCCAGATGCTAAAACTGCCTGATGGCACGGTGAAGGTGCTTGTTGAGGGTGTTCAGCGTGCTGAAGTGAGTCAAATTGAAGATAGCCTTGGCTATTTCAATTGTGAGGCAACACCTACTGCATTTAATGCAATTGACGCTCATGAGACGGAAGCACTTCGTCGCGCGATCATGGCGCAGTTTGATCAGTACGTAAAACTAAATAAAAAAGTCCCACAAGAAATTCTTTCATCGCTTGGCGGTATCGATGATCCAAGCCGTTTAGCCGATACTATCTGTGCACACTTACCAGTTAAGCTCGAACAAAAGCAGCGCTTACTCGAGATGACTGATGTTGTTCAGCGTCTTGAAAGTTTATTAGCTGATCTCGAAAGCGAAATCGATATTCTTCAAGTAGAAAAACGTATCCGTGGACGTGTTAAGCGTCAGATGGAAAAGAGTCAGCGCGAGTATTACTTGAACGAACAAGTCAAAGCGATTCAAAAAGAATTAGGTGAGGGTGAAGAGGGTGCCGATCTCGAGGAGCTCGAAAAGCGTATTAAAGCCGCTCGCATGCCTAAGGAGGCTTTGAAAAAGGCTGAGTCAGAGTTGAAGAAACTTAAGTTGATGTCACCGATGTCAGCTGAGGCTACTGTCATACGTAACTTCATTGATACCTTGGTTAATCTCCCTTGGAAGAAAAAAACCAAGATCAATAATGATCTGTCTAATGCTGAGAAAGTATTGGATGAAGATCACTATGGCTTAGATAAAGTCAAAGAACGTATTTTGGAGTACCTCGCAGTTCAACAGCGTGTTGATCGAGTGAAGGCCCCGATTCTTTGCTTGGTTGGCCCTCCTGGTGTTGGTAAAACCTCTCTAGGTCAATCCATTGCCCGCGCTACGAATAGAAAATTTGTTCGTATGGCTTTGGGTGGCGTTCGTGATGAATCTGAAATTCGAGGCCATCGTCGAACTTATATTGGCTCTATGCCAGGCAAGATCCTTTCAAGCCTCACTAAAGTAGGCGTTCGCAATCCATTATTCCTGTTGGATGAGGTGGATAAGATGGGCATGGACTTCCGTGGCGATCCTGCCAGCGCCTTACTTGAGGTATTGGATCCAGAGCAGAATCACACCTTTCAGGATCACTATGTCGAAGTAGATTTTGATCTATCTGATGTCATGTTCGTGGCAACCTCGAACTCTTTGAATATTCCTGGACCATTACTTGATCGCCTGGAGATCATTCGCTTGGCAGGATACACAGAAGATGAGAAGACTAGCATTGCTGTGAATTATCTGATCCCAAAACAAATCAAAAATAATGGTTTGAAAAAGGATGAATTAAAGATTGAAGAAAGCGCTGTGCGTAACATGATTCGTTACTACACCCGTGAAGCCGGCGTACGCTCTCTAGAAAGAGAAATTAGCAAGATTTGCCGCAAGGTAGTTAAGCTTTTGCTCTTGAAAAAAGAGGCTGCACCAGTTGTTGTCAATGCAGATAATTTAGAGAAGTTTTTATCTGTTCGCATGTATGACTTCGGTTTAGCTGGTAAGGAGAATCAAGTAGGGCAAGTTACAGGCCTAGCGTGGACTGAAGTTGGCGGCGATCTGTTGACCATTGAGGCTGCAACAATGCCTGGCAAAGGGGTTATCACTCGTACTGGCTCTATTGGTGATGTAATGAAAGAATCCGTTGAGGCAGCTCGTACAGTGGTTAGATCTAGGGCGAAGCGTCTTGGTATTGCTGATGAAGCTTTTGAGAAGAAAGATATTCATATTCACTTTCCTGATGGCGCAACTCCAAAAGATGGTCCATCTGCTGGTATTGCGATCACTACCGCTTTGGTTTCGGTATTCACCGGAATTCCTATTCGCTCAGATGTTGCGATGACTGGTGAAATTACCCTACGCGGTGAAGTTCTACCGATTGGCGGCTTGAAAGAGAAGTTATTGGCAGCACATCGTGGTGGCATTAAGTTGGCATTAATTCCGGAAGAGAATGTTAAGGATTTGATCGAGATTCCGGATAACGTCAAGAATGCGATTGAGATTGTTCCCGTACGCTGGATAGATAAAGTGCTTGAACTTGCTCTAGAGCGGATGCCAGAGGCCTTGCCTGAGCCTACTCCTGAGGAGTTGGCAAAGAAGGCGTCAGAAGCCAGTAAAGCAAGCGGAAACGTTCCTTCCGGGGATGTCCTAAAGCACTGAGCCAATTAGAGGGCGGATCTAAACCCGCCAATCGAATCCTCTAATCCAGGGTCCGTTTGGCGGTATTTCATCCAGAAATCTTTGCTTGGGTTACAATCTCACCTGTAATATTTTGGGGCGCTTAGCTCAGTTGGTAGAGCGTCTGCCTTACACGCAGAATGTCGGGAGTTCGAGCCTCTCAGCGCCCACCAAAGTGTTTATCTTGAAGCCTTTTCTTGGCTTTCTGGCAGTAAATACCCTCCGCCTAGTAAACTCATGCTGTTCCGCGCTTTTTACTGCGCCATTACTAATATTTACTAGCGAATTTATTCATGTTCGATACCGTCCGTAAGCATCAAAAATTACTCCAGCTTGTGCTGATGTTATTCATCGTTCCATCCTTTGTAATGTTTGGGATTTCAAGCTACTCAGGCTTCATGGATAAAGAAACCGACTTGGTTAAGATAAACGGCAAACCTATTACTACCCAAGAAGTAGATAACGCTGCTAAGCGCCAAGCTGAACGAGTTGGCGGCAATATGCAGATTGCTCAAAGCCTTCAATTTAGACAGGCCATTCTGAATGAATTACTTCAGCAACGTATTTTGGGTTTCGCTGTAATTAATCTTCGCCTTCAAGTTGGTAAAGAAGCTTTGATTAAGAGTTTGCAGGGTATCCCGCAAATTCGTGCCTTGTATCGCCAAGATGGCAGTTTTGATGATGCCCGTTTTAAACAATTACTTGCAAGCAATGGTTTAAATGAAGAGCAGTTCTATGCAAGTCAGGCATTTGATCTCAAGATTGGTCAGCTTGTTAATTCTGTCGCCCGTACTGAATTGGCTACACCAAAGCTCTCGGAAATTGTTTCCACTCTTTATGAAACTGAGCGTCAGGTTCAATCTTTGGCATTTGATGCCAAGGACTACCTCAATAAGGTCAACCCAAGTCAGGATGAGCTGCAAGCGTTTTATAACGCAAATGCCAAGTTGTTCGAAAGCCCCGAGTATGTCGACGTTGAGTACATCGTTCTCAAAGCCGACCCTAAAGAGGACGCTAAGGTATTTAGCGATAAGGCTGACCAGTTTGCCAACATTACTTATGACCAGTCTGACAGTCTGAAGCCTGCTGCTGATAAATTAAGACTCAGCATTCAGTCTCAAAAAGGCTTAACACGCGGTGGTGTAGCAGGCTTAGCGAAAGATCATCCGCTTTCTAACCCTAAGGTTATGCAGTCCTTGTTTAGTGATGAGGCTATTAAAAACAAACGGAATACCGAGGCAGTGCAAACAGCGCCAGGTGTTTTTGTATCTGCACGTGTGATTACTTTCCATCCTGCTCAGATCATGCCTTACAAAGATATTGCTGCTGAAGTAAAACGTCAAGTTAGTCAACGTGCCGCCGAGAAATTAGCGGTTGCTGCTGCAGCTGAACGTTACAACGTATTGGAAAAGGATCCCAAAAGTTCCGCGGGCTTTGGTAATCCAATTTGGGTATCACGCAATAAGCCTGCGAATTTGATTGGCCCCGCATTAGATGATGTGATGTCTATCAATCCAGACAAATTCCCTGCGGTGGTTTCTATAAATAACCCAGGGGTAGGTGCCACCTTGTATCGGGTTGATCAAGTGCGTCAGCCTACCGGGGTGGATGACAAGATCCATAAGGCTCAGGCCCAGCAGATTCAAGCATTAGGGGCTCAATCAGAGTTTGCAAGTTTTATGGCCTACTGGCGTGATGCTGCAAGCGTTAAAGTAATTAATCCCTTAAAGCCACTTTCCAGTGGTTCCGGAAGTTAACTAGGCTTAGTTACTGCACTTGAAGTAGTTTTTGATATGGGGCCAGAGCGCCCCATACGTTTTTAAAGAGAATGCTTTGTGCTGCAGTGTTTGGGTGAATATTATCTGCCTGAAACAATTCTGCATTTGAAGCAACGCCTGCAAGAAAAAATGGCAGTAGCGCAACTCCCTCTTTACTGGCTAGGGCAGGGTACAGCTCCTTAAATTGTTTTGTATATTGTTGTCCGTAATTAGGCGGTATTTGCATGCCGAACAATAGAACCTTAGCCCCAGAGTCTTTACTTAATTGAATCATTTTGCGTAGATTCATGGTGGTTTGCTCCAAAGATAAGCCTCGTAAAGCATCATTTGCTCCTAGCTCTAATAAAACAATGCTGGGCTTTTTGGATTCCAGTAAAGCAGGCAGACGGATGAGGCCGCCTGAACTAGTTTCACCACTAATACTGGCATTAAAGACGCTCCATGGGCTAGCTTGCTTTTGGAGCTGTACTTCTAATAATTTGACCCAACCAGCGCCTCTCGGGAGTCCGTATTCTGCCGAAAGGCTATCACCCATCACTAGGATGACAGGATTGGCATGGGCTACAGAAGTAAATGGAATTAACAGGCAAAATAAGCCCGTAAGTAGCAATTCCTTAATTAAAAGGGTCAAGCGGTAACAATTCATTTATGAGTATTCCAGCAAGCGTATTAAGTGCGAATCATCTTGGCCAACAAGTTCTATCAAGCGATGGTGCTTTAACTATTTTGCACGACATTGGTTTTGATATTGCACAAGGCGAGAGCGTTGCCATTACTGGTGCCTCTGGGTCGGGAAAAAGCACCTTACTCGGCCTATTGGCCGGTTTAGATTTGCCAAGCTCTGGCAATGTCAGATTGATGGGACATGATCTAAATCAACTAGACGAGGATGGTCGGGCAAAGCTACGCGCAGCCCATGTGAGTTTTGTATTTCAATCCTTCCAACTGCTATCCCATTTAACAGCGCTTGAAAATGTCATGCTCCCAGCTCAACTGCTTGGTCGAAAAGACGTAAAAGAGGATGCTAGAGCCTGGCTGGAGCGTGTTGGGCTAATGGGGCGTCTCAATCATTTCCCTAAAACCCTTTCTGGAGGAGAGCAGCAACGCGTTGCCTTGGCAAGAGCCTTTATTACTAAACCTCAAATCCTCTTTGCTGATGAGCCGACGGGTAGCCTAGATGAGGCTAGTGGTGAGCGGGTTATTAAGCTCCTTTTTGAGTTAAATCAGGCCAGTCAATCCACTTTAGTCTTGGTCACCCACGATTCTGCCTTGGCCAGTCGGTGTCAACGGCAATTACATCTTCAGGGTGGGCGGCTGCTGTAGGCAAAACCTTATAATCTAGGGATGTCTTTTTTCCATTTTTTGCCCGGCGCAGATGCGCTTTCCTCCTTTCGTCAACAGCGACTTTTAGCCTCTTTAGCATCGCAAGGCGTGGCTCTGGAGTCTATCGAGGCTCAGTACTTACATTTCATTTGGTCTGAGCAGCAGCTGAGCACACAAAATCAAAAGGTGCTTGAAAGCCTTCTGACTTATGGCCAAGCTTTTGTCTCTAGTATTAGCCAAGGTAAATCTTGGTTTGGCAAAGGTTCGGGCGATATACAAGGAGCAATTGTTATTCCTCGCCTTGGGACCGTATCTCCATGGGCAAGTAAAGCAACAGATATTGCCCAGCAGTGCGGACTAAATGTATTGAGGGTTGAGCGCGGCGTTCAGTTTTCATGGAAGAGTAAAAAAGCGTTAAGTCCAGCTCAAACTCACTTGGTATTAAGTGCGATTCATGATCGAATGACAGAAGCTGTTATCGACTCAGTGGATGCTGCCAATGCGCTCTATCAGACTTTAGATGATCGTCCATTAAAGCGCATACCTGTCTTAACAGAGGGTAGGAGTGCTTTAGATAAAGCCAATCAAGAATTAGGTCTCGCACTCTCTGATGATGAAGTTGCCTACCTTACCGAGAACTTCATTCGCTTGAAACGCAACCCCAGTGATGTAGAGCTGATCATGTTTGCGCAAGCTAATAGCGAACACTGTCGCCATAAGATTTTTAATTCCAGCTGGACCATTGATGGAGATGATCAAGAGCGTTCTTTGTTTGCCATGATTCGAAATACCCATCAACTGCAGCCAGAAGGTACGATTGTTGCTTATTCTGATAACTCAGCGGTGATGGTGGGTTGTGAATCAGAAACTTGGGTTCCCCAGGGAGCTGATCATCGCTATGAAAAAGATACGCGTTTAGTCCATACCTTGATGAAGGTTGAAACTCATAATCACCCAACAGCAATAGCGCCTTTTCCAGGCGCCTCTACTGGAGCAGGTGGAGAAATTCGAGATGAGGGTGCCACTGGTATTGGCGGGCGTCCTAAAGCCGGTTTAACAGGCTTCTCAGTTTCAAACCTCAATATTCCTGGTACTGATCTTCCATGGGAGAGTGAGCAATACGGTAAGCCTGAGCGAATTGCCACGCCCTTGCAAATCATGATTGATGGCCCGCTTGGTGGTGCTGCATTTAATAACGAATTCGGGCGCCCAATTTTAGGTGGTTACTTCCGTGTCTTTGAGCAAACATTAGAAGGCACACGGCGCGGTTATCACAAACCGATCATGATTGCGGGCGGTATCGGCAGTATTGACTCTATTCATACTGAGAAAAAGGCAATTCAATCCGGTCACCTCTTAATTCAATTGGGCGGCCCTGGTATGCGTATTGGCATGGGTGGTGCAACAGGTAGTTCTGTTGCCACTGGTACCAACACTGCTGACTTAGATTTTGATTCTGTTCAACGTGGTAATCCAGAAATGGAGCGTCGCGCACAAGAGGTCATCAATGCTTGCCGAGCACTAGGAGACAATAATCCAATCGTATCAATCCATGATGTTGGTGCGGGCGGTCTGTCTAATGCATTCCCGGAGTTAGCTGATGGAGCGGGTTTGGGAGCCAAGTTCAAGCTGCGCAGCATTCCTCTTGAAGAGAGTGGTATGAGCCCCGCAGAGATTTGGTGTAACGAATCTCAAGAACGGTATGTGCTGGCTATTGAGTCTAAGCATTTAGATTTATTTAAGTCTTTCTGTGAGCGTGAGCGTTGTCCGTTCGCAGTAGTTGGAGAGGCGACAACAGAGCGCCAGTTACAACTAGCCGATTCAAAGCAAGATGCGGGAACAGATGCTGCATTACCTATCGATATGCCGATGGAGGTATTGTTGGGTAAGCCGCCGCGAATGCATCGTGATGTAAAACGTGTGTCACAAGAATTTACCGAACTAGATGTTACCGATGCTGATTTAGCGCAATCAATTGCCTGGGTATTGCAACAGCCAACTGTTGCCAGCAAATCATTCTTGATCACGATTGGGGATAGAACGGTTGGGGGGCTGAATGCTCGCGATCAGTTCGTTGGCCCATGGCAAGTGCCTGTCGCAGATTGTGCAGTAACGCTAATGGATTACAAAGGCTATCGCGGTGAAGTGATGACTATGGGTGAGCGTACCCCAGTTGCCGTGATTGATGCCCCTGCAGCAGCGCGAATGGCGGTTGGTGAAGCCATTACGAACTTGCTAGCTGCCGATATACGCCGCCTTGAAGATGTAAAACTCTCAGCAAACTGGATGGCTGCCTGCGGCGCTCCAGGTGAAGATGCTAAGTTATACCATTCTGTGAAAGCAGTTGGCATGGATTTGTGTCCAGCCCTAGGAATTTCGATTCCGGTAGGAAAAGACTCTTTATCGATGGCGACTGAATGGCGTGATGGTAGTCAAGCCAAGAAGGTTGTTTCACCAGTCTCTTTAATTATTTCCGCCTTTGCATCCGTACAAGATGTGCGTAAAACAGCCACTCCATTATTGAAGCTAAAAAATAATGATGGCTCAGTCTTAGAAACCGAATTGATCTTAATTGACCTGGGTCGTGGCAAAAATCGTATGGCTGGCAGTATCTTGGCCCAAGTTTTAAACCAATCAGGCAAATCAGCCCCCAATCTAGATAATCCTGAGGATCTCAAGGCGCTAGCTGCTGCCATTATCGAATTACGTAAAGAAAATAAATTGCTGGCTTACCATGATCGTTCTGATGGTGGTTTATTCGCTTGCGTTTCAGAAATGGCATTTGCTTCACATACCGGCGTGTCTATTAATGTAGATATGATCGCGGCTGATGTTGGTCAAGAGGCTGACTATGGAGATGCAAAGAACTGGGCTCAGCAAGTTTCTGGTCGACGCCATGAGCAAACAATGCGCGCTCTCTTTAGCGAAGAGCTTGGAGCGGTAATACAAGTTCGCAGAGAGGATCGCGATGCCGTATTTGCGATCTTGCGTAAATTAGGTCTTAGTGCATTTAGCCATGTGATTGGTAAACCCAATACGAATGGCCGCATCGAAATTTGGCGCGATGCGAAAAGCATTTTTGCAGAACCTCGTGAACTATTGCAAAAGATGTGGACTAATACGAGTTATCAAATTGCCCGTTTACGCGATAACCCGGTATGTGCTGACTCTGAATTCGGTCTTTTGGATAATTTATCTGATGCAGGAATGTCGCCTAAGTTGACCTTTGATCCTGCAGAAGATGTAGCGGCTCCATTTATATCAAAAAATGTTCGGCCCAAAGTGGCTATTTTGCGAGAGCAAGGCGTTAACTCTCATGTTGAGATGGCCTATGCTGTTAATTGGGCTGGATTTGATAGCTACGACGTTCATATGTCCGACTTGTTAAGCGGTAAAGCTAAGCTTGATGACTTCCGTGGCCTGATTGCGTGTGGTGGTTTTAGTTATGGTGATGTTCTCGGAGCCGGGGAGGGTTGGGCTAAGACGATTCTGTTTAATCAACAATTGCGCGATCAATTCTCTAGCTTCTTTAATCGTCAAGACAGCTTTGCATTAGGCGTTTGCAATGGTTGCCAGATGATGAGCAATCTCTCAGGAATTATTCCTGGCGCTGATGCATGGCCTAAATTTACCCGCAATCAATCAGAGCAATACGAGGCACGCTTAGTAATGGCTGAGATTCTTGCTTCACCATCGATCTTTACTCAAGGCATGGAAGGCAGCCAGTTACCAATTGCCATTGCGCATGGTGAAGGCTTTGCAAACTTCAGTCAACAAGGTAATTTGGCGCAGATCGAGCAGCAAGGTTTATCTGCTTTGCGCTTTGTTGATCATCAGGGCAACCCAACTGAGATCTATCCATTGAACCCTAATGGCTCTCCAGGCGGTTTAACTGGTGTTACAACACCCGATGGCCGTTTTACAGTCATGATGCCGCATCCTGAGCGCGTTTTCCGGGCGACTCAGATGAGCTGGTGTCCACCGGAATGGCTGGATACGCCAGACGGTGCTAGCCCATGGTTGCGCCTCTTTAGAAACGCACGTCGCTGGGCTAAATAATGCTGTTTGCAATGGAACCAGTAACGTTTTCTGAAAGCGGTGGTATTCGATATCTTCACTTCGGTAGTGAATTAATCCAAGGGGCAATGCGCATTCGTGACCCTGATGAAATCTACCTCGAATATAACCAGCAAATGATGGTTTGGCTTTTGTTCCTTGAAACGAAGCCCGGCATGAAAATCGCCCAGCTGGGTCTGGGCACTGGCGCGCTAACAAAATTTCAGCATCGCTATTGCCCGGCTGTAAAAACAACAGTTGTTGAGCTAAATCCCGCAGTAATAGTTGCTGCTAGATCGATGTTCTTCACCCCCGATGATGATCGTAGGCTCGAAACCTTGCAGATCGATGCAAAAACTTTTGTGAAGTCAGTCAAAAATAAGAATCAATATGATGCTGTACAAGTCGACTTGTATGATGCGATTTGTGATGGCCCAGTTGCCAGTTCTTTAGAATTTTATAAGGGCTGCTATGACATTCTGAAGGGTCCAGGCGTCATGACGGTAAACCTATTTTCACATCATAAGAGCTTTGATATCAATCTTCAGAATATCTGCGAAGCCTTTGGCAATCGTGTACTGCTATTTCCAGAATCTCATGACTGTAACGTTGTTGCAATTGCTTTCAAGGGCCCTAAATTAGAGGCTGAATGGAAAGAGGTAGCTAAGCGTGCTAAATTGATTGCCGATAAGACTGGCCTGCCAACTAATAAATGGGTATCGGGCATTAGTCGTGAAAATGCCCGACAAGAAAATAAACTCTCTATTTAGTTCTTCGAACAAGCAGATAAAGAAAAAGGCGACCAATTGATCGCCTTTTTTGTTGCCCACTCCACTGCTGAAATGGTAAATCTTTTGCTTTATACCGTTACAGTATCGGCAACATCGCTAAATGACTTGAGTTTGTCAAAGCTCATGTATTTATAAACTTCACCAGACTTAGCATCGAGCGCTTTCACTTGCTCCAAGTATTCAGCAGGGGTTGGTAGACGGCCCAAAAGAGCTGCTACAGAGGCCAATTCAGCAGAAGCTAGATATACGCGTGTATCAATTCCTAAGCGGTTAGGGAAGTTACGTGTTGAGGTAGATACAGCTGTTGAACCTTTGCGGATCTGCGCTTGGTTACCCATGCAGAGTGAGCAACCTGGGCTCTCCATACGAGCACCAGCTGCGCCCAACATGCCGTAGTAGCCTTCTTCCATCAAGACCATAGCATCCATCTTGGTAGGAGGAGCTACCCATAGACGGGTTGGCATATCTTTTTTGCCTTGCAAAACCTGACCGGCAGCACGGAAGTGACCGATATTTGTCATGCAAGAGCCGATAAACACCTCATCAATCTTGTCGCCAGCAACTTCAGACAATATTTTCACATCATCTGGATCGTTAGGGCAGGCCAGAATAGGTTCTTTGATTTCATCGATATTGATTTCAATGATTTCCGCATAGTCAGCATTTGCATCTGGCTGGAGCAATTGTGGGTTTGCAATCCAAGCTTCCATGGCTTTGATGCGACGACCAAGGGTGCGCTTGTCTTCATAGCCATTAGCAATCATCCACTTCATCAAAGTGATATTCGATTGCATGTACTCAATGATTGGCTCTTTATTCAGGTGAACTGTACAGCCACCAGCAGAACGCTCAGCAGATGCATCAGATAGTTCAAATGCTTGCTCAACCTTGAGATCAGGCAAGCCCTCGATTTCAAGAATGCGGCCTGAGAAAATATTCTTCTTGCCTTGTTTCTCAACAGTTAACAAACCTCGCTTGATGGCATACAGCGGAATAGCATTCACTAAGTCACGCAAAGTGATGCCAGGTTGCATTTTGCCTTTAAAGCGAATCAATACTGACTCGGGCATATCTAATGGCATAACGCCAGTAGCTGCTGCAAAGGCAACAAGTCCTGAACCAGCAGGGAAAGAGATGCCAATAGGGAAGCGAGTATGACTATCGCCACCGGTGCCACAAGTATCTGGGAGGAGTAAGCGATTTAGCCAGCTATGGATAACACCATCACCCGGACGCAATGCAACGCCACCACGATTGGTCATGAAGGGTGGTAATTCATGTTGGGTGCGGATATCAACAGGCTTTGGATAAGCAGAGGTGTGACAGAAAGATTGCATTACTAGGTCAGAAGAGAAGCCCAAGCAAGCCAGGTCTTTCAATTCATCACGAGTCATAGGGCCGGTAGTATCTTGTGAACCAACGGTAGTCATGCGTGGTTCGCAGTAAGTTCCCGGACGAACACCTTGACCCTCTGGCAATCCACAGGCGCGACCAACAATCTTTTGCGCCAAGCTGAAACCTTTTTTGTTATCTGGAGGGCTAACCGGGAGGCGGAACTCTGTAGAAGCAGGTAAGCCTAGTGCTGCACGAGCCTTGGCAGTTAAGCCGCGACCCACGATCAAAGGAATACGACCACCGGCACGCACTTCATCCAAAATTACAGGAGATTTAAGTGAGAAGGTGGTGATCTCTTGACCATTCTTAAATACTTTACCTTCGTATGGACGTAGCTCAATTTCATCGCCCATATTCATTTGAGATACATCTAATTCAATTGGCAATGCGCCTGAATCTTCCATGGTATTAAAGAAGATTGGTGCAATGTTTCCGCCAAGACAGACGCCACCAAAGCGCTTGTTAGGAACAAAGGGAATATCTTGACCAGTCCACCAAAGCACGGAGTTAGTAGCAGACTTACGTGAAGAGCCTGTGCCAACAACATCACCGACGTAAGCAATTTGATTGCCTTTTTTCTCTAGTGCAGCAATTTGTTTCATGGGGCCACGAACACCAGATTCATCTGGTTCGATACCAGGACGAGGGTTCTTGAGCATGATCGTTGCATGCAATGGAATATCAGGACGACTCCATGCATCTGGTGCAGGTGAGAGGTCATCAGTGTTGGTTTCGCCTGTCACCTTAAATACAGTGAGCTTCATGCTCTCAGGTACAGCAGGGCGGCTTGTAAACCACTCTGCGTCAGCCCAACTCTTCATCACAGCTTTAGCATTGGCATTGCCTTTTTCTGCCAACTCATGAACATCATTGAAATAATCAAACATCAAGAGAGTTTTCTTAAGGGCTTCTGCTGCAACTGAGCCACACTCGGCATCAGTTAATAACTCAACTAATGGTTTGATGTTGTATCCACCGAGCATGGTGCCCAGTAATTCGGTTGCTTTTATGCGGGAAATTAAAGGAGACTTTTCTGTTCCTTTTGCAACCGCATCTAAAAATTCTGCTTTCACCTTGGCGGCTTCATCTACGCCGGCTGGAACGCGATTGGTGATGAGTTCAACCAATTCAGCCTCTTTGCCTGCAGGCGGGTTTTTTAGTAACTTTACTAATTCAGCGGTTTGATCCTTGGTTAAAGGAAGGGCTGGGATGCCGAGAGCTGCACGTTCTGCAACTTGGGCGTTATAGGCTTCTAACATGGTGTTTCCTATGAGGTAAAAGTGATCAATAGAAAGGCCAAAAGGGCATTTTCACCCGATTTGCTCGATTATAGTTACTAAATTAAGTCTTATATAAGAGTTTAAACCCTAAGGGTTATTTATACAAATAACTTGCCTATAAATTAGGCAAGTTCAATCAACAGGGATAAAAAAGGGGGGCAATATTGCCTAGATGACCTGTTCTTCCTTAAGCGCCCAAACAAGCGCAACAACCCAGCCAATGAGAGACCAGCCCAAAAAGAGGTTTAACGCGAATATAGCCCCGGTATTACTACGCTTCTTGTTATATGCAATGGCAAATGGGAGAAAGTAAAAGAGGGACAGCAGGGTGATAAGGACTGAAAAAAACAGACGCATTTACTTACCTTTCACGAATCCAGGTTTGGGTCCTGCCCAGCAAGGGTATGCCGATATAGGCCCTTAGATCTAATTTACTGCCCTGATCTTTCAATTTCATCTCTGCCCGATAGATTTCGCCGTCATCGGGATCCAATATTTGGCCGCCAGCGTAACTGTCACCAGTCTTTTTAAGTCCTGTAAGGATCTCCATGCCAAGAACGGACTTTCCCTTGCGGGAATCGGTGCACTTTTCACAGGTTTGCAGAGCGTTTGGATCTAATAATTTGGTAATAACACCTGAAAAAAGACCATTTCTTTCTGTTATCAGAACAATTGCCGCTGGTTGATTGGTATCGTCATCAAATGTCTTCCATGTACCTGCAATGGAGTCCATGCTTTGAGATGAGGCTACTTGTGAAGCTAGGCTTAAAAAGCTGGCGGTAAATAGGAAAAGTAGCGTTTTTTTCATATATTTAAACAATATTACCCTTTTTGTTTTGCTTTGCTAGCTATGGCTATCGTTATAATTACTTTTTCCAACAGAGCTTAAGCGATGACCAAATACGTTTTTGTCACTGGCGGTGTGGTTTCTTCTTTAGGGAAAGGAATCGCAGCTGCCTCGCTTGCCGCGATTCTTGAATCCCGCGGCCTGAAAGTCACCCTCCTAAAATTAGATCCCTATATCAACGTTGACCCGGGCACAATGAGCCCCCTTCAGCACGGCGAAGTATTTGTTACTGAAGATGGAGCCGAGACCGATTTGGATTTGGGTCACTATGAGCGCTTCGTTTCTGCGAAGATGCGCAAAAGCAATAACTTCACTACTGGACAGATTTATGAATCTGTTATCAGCAAAGAGCGTCGTGGTGAATACCTTGGGAAAACTGTGCAAGTGATCCCGCACATCACGAATGAAATCCAGGCGTTTGTTGAACGTGGCGCAAAAGCCAGTCACGATGGTAATGCTGACATTGCTATTTGTGAAATTGGTGGAACAGTGGGTGATATCGAGTCCCTCCCATTTTTAGAGGCCGCGCGCCAGATGAGTTTGCGCCTTCCTCAGCACAGTTGTGCCTTCGTACACCTGACTTTGGTCCCATTTATCAGTAGCGCTGGTGAGCTGAAGACAAAGCCAACACAGCACTCAGTTCAAAAGTTACGCGAGATCGGTATCATGCCGACCGTATTGCTATGCCGTGCTGATCGCCCAATACCGGATGATGAACGTGCGAAGATTTCTCTGTTTTCTAATGTTCGCGAAGAAGCTGTCATTTCTGTTTGGGATGTTGACACCATCTATAAGATTCCAGAAATGCTCCAAGCGCAAGGCATGGATGATTTGATTTGCCGTGAATTGCAAATTAATGCCAAGCCTGCTGATCTTTCTGTATGGGCTAAGTTAGTTTATGAGTTAGCCAATCCAAAACATGAAGTTACTATAGGAATGGTTGGCAAGTATGTTGAGCTAACTGAGTCTTATAAATCATTAATCGAAGCATTGCGTCATGCGGGTATTCATACGCATACTCGCGTGAATATTAATTACATCGATTCAGAAGTAATCGAAAAAGACGGCGTGGCTTGCCTTGAAAAGCTCGACGCTATTTTGGTTCCTGGTGGTTTTGGTAAGCGCGGTACTGAGGGTAAGATTGCAGCCATTCGATATGCTCGCGAAAATCAAGTGCCTTACTTGGGAATTTGCTTAGGTATGCAGCTTGCTGTCATTGAATTTGCACGCCATGTAGCCAATATTGCACAAGCTAATAGTACTGAATTTGATCCTGAAACTGAGAGTCCAGTCGTTGCGTTGATTACGGAGTGGCTAGATAGAGAAGGTCGCGTTGAGAAACGCAACAATGATTCTGATATGGGTGGAACGATGCGCTTGGGATCACAACGCTGCCCAGTAAAGACAAATACCTTGGCTCACCGAATTTATGGTGCAGAAGTAAATGAACGCCATCGTCATCGCTATGAAGTAAACAATCTCTATGTGCCAAAACTTGAGCAGTCCGGCCTAATTATTTCCGCAAGAACGCCCAATGAATCTTTGCCGGAGATGATGGAGCTTCCTGAATCAATGCATCCTTGGTTTTTTGGAGTGCAATTTCACCCAGAGTTCACATCTACACCGCGTGATGGTCATCCATTGTTCTCCGCCTTTATCAGCGCGGCACTTGCCCATCAAGATGCAGCGTTAAAGCAGATTGCTTAAGGAGAGGTTATGAGCACGTTTAAGCTTTGTGGTTTTGATGTTGGCCTAGACCACCGCTTTTTTCTGATTGCGGGTCCTTGCGTTATCGAATCTGAGCAGTCCGCTATTGATATTGCGGGTGAGCTAAAGGAAATTACCGCCGCATTAAAGATCCCTTTCATCTACAAATCATCCTTTGATAAGGCCAATCGCTCATCTGGAACGTCATTTCGTGGGCTCGGAATGGAAAAGGGTCTTGAGATTTTGGCTAAGGTTAAGAGACAAGTGGGTGTTTCGGTTTTAACGGATGTGCATGACATCAGTGAAATTTCTGCAGTAGCTGAAGTGGTTGATGTCTTACAAACACCAGCGTTCTTATGCAGGCAAACTGACTTTATTCGCGCTTGCGCGCAAAGTGGCAAGCCAGTGAATTTCAAAAAAGGACAGTTTCTATCGCCACATGAAATGCTCAACGTTATCGATAAGGCAAGAGCCGCTGCAGTAGAAAAAAATCTGCCAGACCAGTTTATGGTTTGTGAGCGTGGAGCTTCATTTGGTTATAACAATTTAGTTTCTGATATGCGTAGCCTAGCCATCCTGCGTGAGTCTAACGCTCCAGTGGTATTTGATGCGACCCATTCCGTTCAATTGCCTGGTGGTCAAGGCACTGCTAGCGGAGGTCAACGTGAGTTTGTTCCCGTTTTAGCTAGAGCGGCAGTGGCAGTTGGTATTAGCGGCTTATTTATGGAAACGCACCCAGATCCAGCCAAAGCATTGTCCGATGGGCCTAATGCTGTACCCCTGAATCGGATGAAGGAGTTGTTGGAATCTCTCGCAGCAATTGATTCAGTCGTTAAGTCGAGCGGTTCTTTTCTGGAAAATAGTTTTAAGTAATTGAGTTTTGAGTTAGACCCCATTTCATATTGTTTTAAGGAGAAGGTGCATGAGCGCCATTGTTGACATCATCGGTAGAGAAGTTTTAGATTCACGCGGAAATCCAACTGTAGAGTGCGACGTATTGCTCGAATCAGGCGTAATGGGTCGTGCCGCAGTTCCATCCGGTGCCTCGACGGGTTCACGCGAAGCCGTTGAATTACGTGATGGGGATAAATCTCGTTACTTAGGTAAAGGTGTTTTGAAGGCCGTTCAAAACATCAATGTAGAGATTGCCGAAACAATTCTGGGTTTAGATGCTAGTGAACAAGCTTTCTTAGATCACACCTTAATTGAGCTCGATGGCACACATAACAAGGCAAGATTAGGTGCGAACGCTACCTTAGCAGTGTCTATGGCCGTTGCGAGGGCTGCAGCTGAAGAGGCGGGTTTGCCTTTGTATCGCTACTTTGGCGGCTCTGGTGGTATGCAGCTACCAGTCCCAATGATGAACATCGTCAATGGCGGTGCTCATGCCAATAACAGCTTAGACATTCAAGAATTTATGGTGATGCCGGTTGGCGCTCAAAACTTCCGCGATGCCTTGCGTTGTGGTGCAGAAATCTTTCATGAACTCAAAAAGATTCTTGGAGCGCAAGGAATGCCAACGACTGTTGGTGATGAAGGGGGCTTTGCGCCAAACTTTAAGAGTAATCACGAGTGTTTACAAACGATCATGAAGGCGATTGAAGGCGCTGGATACCAAGCTGGCGAGGACGTTATCCTAGCTCTTGATTGTGCTGCTAGCGAGTTCTATAAAGACGGCAAATACCATCTTTCTGGCGAAGGCTTACAACTATCCTCAAGTGAATTTTCAGACTATCTTGGCAACTTAGCCGATCAATTCCCGATCGTCTCTATTGAAGACGGTATGCACGAAAGTGATTGGGATGGTTGGGCTGACATTACTCAGAAGTTAGGCAAGAAGATCCAACTTGTAGGCGATGATCTATTCGTGACCAACACTCGCATTCTTAAAGAGGGCATTGAAAAAGGTATTGCCAATTCCATCTTGATTAAGATTAATCAGATCGGCACCTTGACCGAAACCTTTGCTGCTATTGAGATGGCGAAACGCGCTAATTACACAGCGGTAATTTCCCATCGCTCTGGTGAAACAGAAGACAGCACTATTGCTGATATCGCTGTTGGTACAAATGCAGGTCAAATTAAGACTGGATCACTTTCACGGTCTGATCGAATTGCTAAATACAATCAATTATTACGAATTGAGGAAGATTTGGGTGATGTTGCTACCTATCCAGGTAAATCTGTCTTTTACAACCTCAAGCGTTAAGTAAGCATCTTAAAGAGCTATGCGTATTGTTATTTACTCCATGCTGGTATTGCTGATTGCAATCCAGTACCCACTTTGGTTGGGTAAGGGTGGGTGGCTTAAGGTCTATGAAATGGAGAAGCAGGTAGAGCTCCAAGAGGCAAAGAATAGCCTCTTGGCGCTTCGCAATGCCAAGCTGGAGGGTGATGTAAAAGATTTAAAGGACGGTACGCGTGCAATAGAAGAGCGTGCTCGTGTTGAGCACGGCCTTATTAAAGAAGGGGAATTCTTTGTGCAAATATTGCCCGCAGAAAAATCTACTACAACGCCTGCTACAAAGCAGTAAATTGCTCAGTGGCCGCTAGATGGGGGTCTAGTAGCGTCACTTAATAAATCCGTTTTAAACACTTGCAGACAATCAACAGCATCAAATCGATAAGGTTTGGCGCAGAAATCACAGATTGTTTCAACGGCACCTTGCTCTGCCAAGATACTTTGCACCTCTTCTTCACCTAACATTCTGAGAACATCGGCAACTTTTTTGCGTGAACAGCTGCAGGCAAAGCGAATAGGGCGTGCCGGAAAGCTCCGAACACCATTCTGAGTAGATTCTTCCAGAAATAAGCGACGCAGAATGGTATCTGGCGGCAAGGTTAATAACTCATCATCGGTAATCGTTTCGCCAAGGGTTCGAATTCGCGACCAGCCTTCAGCGGCAACTTGAGGGTCCAACTGAGAATGCCCACCGGAATTTGGAAGGCGCTGAAGCAATAAACCGCCAACGTTTTTATCGTTCGATGCAAGCCAAATCCGGGTATCAAGTTGCTCTGAATTTTGCATATAGAGTGCAATGGCTTCGGCAGCACTGGATACGGGTTTAATAAGCCCCTCTTGGTGATCTTGAAGGGCAACTATCCCCTGGTAGGGCGGTTGCCCTGGTTCGCGATCTGCTGGGTCTAAGGTGATTACGAGCCTGCCCGAGTTACTGACATCTAGAAGCTCGCCTAAAGAGGCGTTATCAGCGATTTCAGATGGGTCTACAGAGAGCTTTACCGTAGCTCGCATCGATAAATCGGATTTGCATTCCACGACGAGTAATTGGATTGGGCCTTTGCTTTGAGCTTGAATGATTAAAGTCCCATCAAACTTAAGGCTGGCACTTAAAAGGGTCGCCGCACCCACAAAATCACCCAGGATCTTCCTCACAGCAGGGGGGTCATTGCGACGCTCCAAAACAGCCTGCCAGGCGGAACCAATGGAGACAATTTCCCCGCGAACCGGGGCGCCATCACACATAAATACAAGTAATTCATTCATAGTTGAAAGTATCCACTTTTTTTGAATTTACTGTCGATTTGCCTGACCTGAGATAATAGTTCCTATGCATATTCGTACACGTTTCGCCCCAAGTCCCACGGGCTTTATACATCTGGGAAATCTACGCAGCGCTCTTTATCCCTGGGCTTTTGCTCGGCACAATAAAGGCGATTTTATTTTGCGTATTGAGGATACCGATGTGGAGAGATCCACTCAAGAGGCTGTTGATGTCATTATCGAAGGCATGGCTTGGTTAGGTATGGATATTGATGAAGGCCCAATCTACCAAATGCAGCGGATTGATCGTTATCGCGAGGTAATCAAGCAAATGCTAGATTCCGGTCTCGCATACCCATGCTACATGAGCGAGGATGAACTGAATAAGCTCCGCGATCAACAGATGGCTAATAAAGAAAAGCCGCGATATAACGGACTATGGAGACCCGAGCCAGGCAAAACATTGCCACCCGTTCCCGAGGGAGTATTGCCGGTGATTCGTTTTAAGAATCCAATTGGCGGCTCAGTTGTATGGGAGGACGCTGTTAAAGGTCGTATAGAAATTTCAAATGACGAGTTGGATGACTTGGTTATTGCAAGGCCAGACGGCACTCCAACCTACAACTTTTGCGTTGTCGTAGATGATGTAGACATGCAAATCACTCATGTAATTCGGGGTGATGATCATGTGAACAATACTCCTCGACAAATTAATATTATGAAGGCCTTAGGCGGTACGCCGCCTATATATGCCCATCTACCTACAGTTCTCAATGATGCTGGTGAAAAGATGAGTAAGCGCAATGGCGCAATGAGTGTGCGCGACTATCAAAAATCAGGTTACCTGCCAGAAGCCATCTTGAATTATTTAGCTCGTCTCGGTTGGTCACACGGTGATGCGGAAGTATTTACCAAAGAGCAGTTTGTAGACTGGTTTGATTTAGACAGCCTAGGAAGATCACCAGCTCAACATAATCCCGAAAAGCTGCTTTGGCTAAATCACCAATACATTCAGAATGCAGACCCTGTCAAATTAGCTGAAGCTACAAAGCCATTCGCACATGAGTTAGGTATTGACATTGAGAATGGCCCAAACTTTATTCAAGTAGTAGCCTTGCTAAAAGATCGTGCGAGCACCTTGATTGAAATTGCAGATGGGGCCAAGCTTTTTTATTTGCCTGCGCCCACATTAAACGCGGAACAGATTGCTGCAAATATTCCGCTGACAATCATTCCTGCATTAAAAGATTTAATTGAAGCCATTCGTAATGCTGAACCCACTAAAGAAGCTTATGCGGCAGCATTTAAGCAAGTTTTAGCTGCCCATCAAATCAAAATGCCAGCGCTAGCCATGCCAGTTCGCTATGCATTATTTGCAACAACACAGACCCCAGCCATTGATTCTGTATTGGTAGTGCTAGGTAAAGAGGAGGCCGTAAATAGGCTTTCTAAGGTGGTCGCATAGCCAATTTGCTTAGTTGTACAAAAATAGGCTAAAATCTTGGATTGTTTTGAGTGTCTTGTAGTTTTATTGCGAGATTTCGGGGGTATAGCTCAGCTGGGAGAGCGCTTGCATGGCATGCAAGAGGTCAGCGGTTCGATCCCGCTTATCTCCACCAAGCATTTAAAATAAAGTAGTTTTGTAGTAGTCCAGGTCCCCATCGTCTAGAGGCCTAGGACATCACCCTTTCACGGTGAGTACGGGGGTTCGAATCCCCCTGGGGACGCCAATAATTTTGGTTGCAGTAAAAGTGTTACTCGATGTAATTTGGAGCGGTAGTTCAGTTGGTTAGAATATCTGCCTGTCACGCAGAGGGTCGCGGGTTCGAGTCCCGTCCGTTCCGCCATATTCATTAAAAAAGCCCTTCGCTTGAAGGGCTTTTTTATTAGGTATTTCTAATCAGAAATCTATTGCCCTGTTGGGGTTGGGCTAATGTAATTGCCGCTATCAGTTGGACCGCCACTATTGGCAGTTTGTAACGAGCCTTTTTCGCCATCTGAAGCCCTTGGGGTTGATCCGCTTGGAGTGGTTGTGTTCAGGGTCTTATTGAGGCTAGAAGATGAGCTGGCCGGTTTTACAATCGTTGCACTAACGGCTGTGCTTGGCTTGGCGGTTGTAATTGGGCTGGTCGTTGCTTTGCTCACTGTTGTGATAACGGAGGTTGTCGTGGCTTTAGTTGCGGTTGAAACTGCGGTCTTAGCTGCAGCGGCATTTTGGGTGCTTGTCTTAGTAGATGCAATCACCGCAGCAGTTGTTGATGTTGGGGTTGTTGCAAAAATTGAGGGGCTTGCAACAATCAAATTGGATGAAAGCAGGGCGAGAACCCATTTTTTGTAATTTATTTTCATAAACACCTCCAAATACCGCTCAATTTAGGTTCGGGACCTCAAAATTACCGCTAAGTCTTTGCAATAGTATCAGTGTTTTAGCGTGGACAGTTCTAGCATCAATCAGCTCATATTCTGCATCTCTAAAATTGATTAAACCTTGGATGCTGCTCATTTTTCTATTGCTAGCCTGTGTATAGGCATTATTTGCCTTAATGAGGCGTTCCTTGGTTGATTCGTACTGTAAAAAGGTTTGATTAATTTCAGTGACAATTTTGGTTTTAGTTGAAGCTAAATTTAACTCTTGCTCCGTCAAAGAATTGACGGCTGAAGTGACGTCAGAGTTATCTACAAAACCATTGCCAAGGGGTACTGAAAGCAAAAAGGTCACTGACTGTTGAGCGCCATAGGGTTGTCCACCAGAAGAATATGAGGGTGTTTGGTTGTAATAAACGCCTGGTAAAAAGTCTACGTTTCTGTTTGCTTTGACAAGCTCTAAATTGGATGATGCGCTTTCGAGAGAAGCCTGATTTGTTAATAAATCAGTTCTACTGCCTTGGGCCTTTGCAATTAAATCATTCACCTTAAAATCCTGGGGCGCTATATTTAGTGTGCCAAGAGGTAAGGGTAACTGACGATCGTGATCATTCGTAAAGTTCATCAAGCCATAGGAATAAAACTTCAAATCATTGCTGAGAACTTTTTGCGCTGATAAAAACTCCGTCTTATATTGATTTACATTGCTTGTTCGAAAGGATCCTAAACCATCAATAGCGGATTGATAGGATTGCCATAGAAGCTTGGTGCGAAGTGCATCTATGTAGCCAAATATGGCTTGAGTTTCGACATTTCGACTTTCATTTACCATTTCAGCCATTTGTCGGTTAGCCTCAGCTCGAGCATGAGCCTCTCTAGCAGATCGTTTGCCCCATCCTTCAACAGTAACTGTTGCTCCTAAAGTATTGGATGCTGGGTTGCTATAACCGCTATAAGGTGCCTGTGTATAAATGCTACCTCGAGCGTAGGTCAGTATGGGACTTAAATGGGGCATTCCAGCCTGCTCGGCAACTGAAAGGGCTGAGTCAGAACTTAATTTTCGTGATTTTATTGAGGCGTTTTTCTCATTTACCTCTGCAATATAAACACCCAATGATATTGGCTGGTATTGAGTGTCAGTTGATTTAAATGGGGCAAGAGTTTGACCGCTCGCCTGATTAGTCAAAACCCAAACAAGCGCAACGACGAAGCCAAAGGTTTGAAAGCTCATGGCCTAAAAAAATCACCACGATTTTTAATGATTAGTTGAGGCGTCTCTAGATTGAGGTCTTCAATTAATGCAGATTTTTCAATTGAGAGCCTTATGAAACTACTGACTTCGTTGGCTACAATCTCGCGCTCGTTATCCACGGTAATCATGTGATAAGAGTTCCCCAGCCATATAACTCTGCAAGTTTCTGAGGAGATTGCCTTTTGAATCATGTCAGGATTTTTTGGGGAGGCTGTTTCATCATCAATGGCATGAATAATCAGCGTGTCAGCAACAATATCTGCTAAACCCTTCTTAGAGGCCTTGATTAAATCTAAGGACTGAAAAAGATGTTTAGCCGGTAGATGTGCCGCTCCTAATTCGCTGACTGAGTTGGCTTGGACTGCTTTTTGAATATGGCGGCGCAACTCTTTATTTTTTACTCCAAAGGGTTCTCTTTCTTGGTAGTGCCAATTACGGAAACCAAGTCGAACCGCAAGGGTAAGTAGTGGGTAGTACCAAGGTACTGACCAACCGTCAAACAGCATTACTGGTGACAGTAAGCAAAGAGATTTAATTGTATTTTTTCGACTTGCCACTGCAAGGGCGAGGGTAGCGCCCATGCTCAAGCCAACTAAAGAAACTGATGCATGATCTGTCTCCAGATCTGTCACAAACTGCTCTACAGTTTCGATCCAGTTTTCATAGCCTGTGATTCCGGTATGGGCTGAATAACCTTGAACGCGTGGAATGGCATAAGTAATATTGGATTGACGGAGTAAACGGGGGATTACGCCCATTTCTAGTTCCGAGCCGCATAAACCGGGCAATAAAACTACTGCATGTCCCGTACTACCTTGATAGAATGTCTCGTATCGTTCTGGCTGGTCTATTAGTGACTTCATTTTGTTCTTCAAAACCTTTTTTATATAACAACATTATTACTCATGAAGTTAAAAAATTCGAAGTCTTGGGCAACCCGTGGCGCTAGAGCTTATTTATTCGCTCTTTTTGGTGTTTTTGTTGCATTTTCAATACGTTACAGTTTGCATGCTTTTCTTCAAGGGTCAATCCCTATGACTTTTTTCATTGCCAATACGATATTGATTGCCTTACTTTATGGCTATTTACCCAGTCTATTTACCATTCTATTATCGATTCCTTTGGCCTTCTTTTTCTTTGTGCCACCGTTTGATTCATTCGACGTGCCAACGCCTCAAGATACATTTGTATTTATTTCTTATATTTTGATTGCATGTATTGCGGTTGTTATTGTGGAATGGCTACAACGCGAGAGATATAAAGCTGAATTATTAACTAGAGTAAGTAATAGCAATTTCCAACTTTTGAGTCAGGCCAGTAGCTCTCTTAAGAAGTTGCGTAGCAACTCTTCTCCTCAGGAGTAAGAAGGTAACTCATCTCAGGCCTTGTTTTCCCTTGTTTAGACCATTAAGTAGGGCTTTTGTAGCTTTTTTTGAGGAATAGTGTCAATATAAGAGGCTATGAAATCCCTGACTCTTATTCTCGGCTTGTTCTTCTCACTATCAGCGACCGCAGCTGGGTTGGGATTCAATCCTTTTGATAAGAATTCGCCTACGTCTGCTACGCCTCAAAATAGCAAACCTGTAAGCCCTTCGTCTAACCCCGCGCAACCAAAACCACCAACTATTCCAGCGGCAACGCCTGTTAGATCCGACAATACAGCCGCCAACAAAGCTCAGCAACCAGTCAAGAAGTAACTCTTAGTCTAGGTTTCTATATTCCTAATTCTTAACGGGTTTTGGAGCTGCTTTATATAGCGGTTCAACGGCTGGCATTAGTTCAGTCAACTGCTCAATTCTGGTTTCACCAGAAGGGTGAGTAGATAGAAATTCTGGCGGGCCTTTACCTTGATTGGCTTTTATCATTTTTTGCCATACGCTGATGGCAGCCTGTGGGTTGTAACCAGCCCTAGCTGCGAGCTCTAATCCGATTGCATCAGCCTCCGACTCGTTTTGCCTTGAATTGGGTAGGACTAAAACATATTGAGCGGCTTGGTTAGCTGCGCTAATTGCAGAGCCATACCCGCCAGCTGCCATCATTGCAATATTAGTAATGGCGCTTTGAGCCATAGATTGCGAGAGCCTCTCTCGACCATGTTCACGAAGCGCATGCGCAATCTCGTGTCCCATGATGGCAGCGATTTCATCATCAGTCAGGTTTAACTGTTCAATTAGCCCTAAGTAGAAGGTGATCTTTCCTCCCGGAGCACATGTGGCATTAAGAGTTGTGGCGTTAATCAAAACTAATTGCCAATTCCATTGACGGGTATCGTCTCGAAATATGCCCGTTTGCGAAATCAATCGATTGGAAATGGTCTTCAATCGATCGTAGGTAGATCCTGTGGTGATTAGTGCATTCTTTTCTTTAGCTTTTTGATTCTGCTCGTTGAAGCTAATTGCAGCAAGGCGGTCAACCTCAGAAGAGGAAGCCAACATGAATTGCGATCTATTAACGCCTACTGCTCCTGACCTGGTGGTATTAGCGCAGGCCAAGAGGAGTGTTAAGAGCGAAAGACTAATGAATAACTTAAAGCAAGCTACTATAAAACCCATCTAATACGCTTATTTTTTTGGTGATGTAATAGAGGCGGCCATAGCATCGTAATAAATCACTTTTACCTGCTCACCCACTTTGACATCAGCCAATAGTGCAGGATTTTTTACCACTACAGTTGTGATCTTGCCACTCGGCCCCTTAACAGAAACCAATTTCTTATCCAGATTTAATTCGACGATATCTGCAGTAATAGTAGTTTTATTGGCAATGGTTTCAGATGGCTTTTCGCTAGATTTTGATTTCGTTACTGTATTAGTTTCAACTTTAGAGCGAATACCATCACTCTTTGTTTTAATCAATTCAATTGCAACGGCTAACTGGTAAGTCACACTAAGGTGGTCACCTTTTTTAATCTGATCGAAATTAGTAATTTCAGCACCCGCAACAAATTTGGATTCACCTTCTTTATTCTTAAAAGTAATGATACGAGTCTTTTTATCGACCTTCACAACATCACCCTCATAAAGCAGGTAGCTATTGTCTACAGCTGCTGCATCAATCACCATCGGCTTATTTGTTGCAGGAGTTGGGTTTGCTTGAGCAAACACTGCAGATGCGCATACGATGCTGGCTGCGAAAGCCAGGGTGAGTTTGGTGAATTGGATGGTCATCATGGTCCTTGTTTATAAAAGTGGCTATTTCTTATATTAGCCTACTTTTATAGATTTTTGACCATCATTGGCTCAATGATCAAACAATGAGAGGATTGGCATATTTGTTAACATTCTCCTTAATTCTTTGAGTTTATAAAGGTTTCTAATGCCACAATTTGCCGCTAACTTGACTATGCTGTTTAATGAAGTTCCATTTATGGAGCGTTTTGAACGGGCAGGTAAAGCTGGATTCAAAGCAGTTGAATTTTTGTTTCCTTATCCTTTTTCTGCTGCCGAGATTAAGCAAGCGCTTGATCAAAATCAACTCAAGCTCGTCCTTCATAATCTTCCCGCTGGAGATTGGGATGCCGGGGAACGCGGCATAGCTTGCCACCCTGACCGTGTTGATGAGTTTCGTCAGGGAGTCATTAAGGCTATTGAGTACGCCAAAGTACTGGGTGTTCACCAGCTCAATTGTTTAGCCGGCAAAGCCCCAGCAGGCGTTGAGAACAAAATATTGCATACCACTTTTGTTGAGAATCTTCGATATGCAGCTTCAGAGCTCAAAAAAGCAAACTTACGACTTCTGATCGAACCAATTAATACGTTTGATATTCCCGGCTTCTACTTGAACACCACCAAACAGGCAGTTGATATTTTGTCAGAGGTAGGGGCTGATAATCTTCTTGTGCAATATGACATTTATCACGCCCAGCGTATGGAGGGTGAGCTTGCTAATACGATAGAAAAGAATTTGTCGAAGATTGGCCATATTCAATTAGCCGACAACCCTGGACGTAATGAGCCAGGCACAGGTGAAATTAACTACCACTTTCTTTTCAAGTTTTTAGATCGTATTGGCTACCAAGGTTGGATTGGTTGCGAATACAAACCTACCGCAAATACTGAAGCAGGACTTGGCTGGATTAAGCAACTTAATTCATAAATCATTTATATATTGGAGACAACATGAGTGGCAACTTAAAACTGGGATTTATTGGCTTGGGAATCATGGGCGCACCCATGGCTACCCATTTAATCAATGCCGGACATCAGGTTTTTATTAATACTCGTAGCAAAGTGCCAGCAGACCTGGCGAGCTCTAAAGCCGTTCAGTGCGCAACACCTAGTGAGGTTGCAAAAAATGCTGACATCATTTTTATGATGGTTCCGGATACACCTGATGTCGAAAAAGTCTTGTTTGGTGAGAATGGGGTTGCAGCGGGGCTTAGTAAGGGAAAAGTAGTGGTGGATATGAGCTCGATCTCTCCAATAGCCACAAAAGAATTTGCTAAAAAAATTAATGCATTGGGCTGTGATTACTTAGACGCTCCGGTGTCGGGTGGTGAAGTCGGCGCCAAAAATGCCACACTCTCGATCATGGTTGGCGGAGATGAGGCTGTATTTAATAAAGTAAAGCCAGCACTTGATTTAATGGGTAAAAACATTAATTTAGTTGGCGGTAACGGTGACGGGCAAACGGCTAAGGTTGCCAATCAAATTATTGTTGCTTTAAATATTGAAGCTGTGGCTGAAGCGCTTCTTTTTGCATCAAAAGCAGGAGCTGATCCAGCAAAAGTGCGTCAAGCACTCATGGGTGGTTTCGCAGGCTCCAAAATTCTAGAGGTTCATGGAGAGCGTATGGTCAAGCGCACATTTGACCCAGGCTTTCGGATTGAGTTACATCAGAAGGATTTGAATCTGGCTCTGAATAGCGCCAAAGCCTTGGGTGTATCACTCCCTAACACGGCAACTGCTCAAGAATTATTCAACTCCTGTTCTGCCCATGGCGGCAAATCCTGGGATCACTCTGCCATGGTCAAGGCTCTAGAAATGATGGCAAATTTTGAGGTAGGTCAGAAGTCCTAAGGGCACATATTGATCATGTCCAAAACGCTTCTCGTTTATCTGCATGGCTTTCGTTCATCTCCTCGCTCTAGCAAGGCAGTGATGACAGGTGAGGCTATTAAACTGCTATCCACACCTGAAAACCCTATCGAATGGTTTTGCCCTCAGCTACTAGCATCTCCCAAGGAAAGTATGGATATGGTGACAGCTCACATTGATCGATCCAAGGCCGATCGAATGATAGTCATCGGCTCTTCATTGGGTGGTTTTTATACAAATTACCTAGTTGAAAAATATGGGTGCAAAGGCGTTGTATTGAACCCAGCAGTTCGCGCTGCGAGAGAGCTTGCCCCACATGTTGGCATGATGACATCCTACGATAGCGATGAACCGTTTGATTTCAAGCCAGAATATATCGATGAACTGAAGGAGCTTCAGATAGAGAAAATATCCCAGCCAAACCGATATTTTTTGATAGCAGCTAAAGGTGATGAGCTTTTAGACTGGCGTGAAATGGTTCAATTCTATGCGGGTGGAGCCCAACTAGTGCTCGAGGGAAGCGATCATGGAATTGCCGACTATGCAGATTATTTGCCTAAGGTAATTGAGTTTATTTCCGCCCCCTGATGCCTGATTGATTGCTTCAAGCTTCTTCTGTAAGATGGTCTAAACGATCGCTATCATCTGATGGCGATCTAGAAAGGAGAGTTTGTGCTGAGCATCTTGAAATTAGACGCAGGTGGAATCCCTCAGGGCTGGGTTAACGCTGAAGAGGCAACAAAACAGTATGCCGATAGAAGTGTTCTATGGACATTAGGCGATCCCATCATGAAAATGCGCGGTGGCATTTCTCGTGCAAGCGGTATGCAATCCCTGATTGAGTTGCATTCGATTATTGCTGTTAAAGGTACATCTAGAATTAATCTCTTTGATGTCGTTCCAGTAATTACAAAGCACAAACTTTTCAAACGTGATCGAGGGCTTTGCGCTTACTGTGGCGATAGCATTCATGAAAATCATGCGGAAGCAGAACATATCATTCCCAATAGCCGTGGCGGTCAATACTCTTGGATGAACTTGGTTATTTCATGTAGGCCTTGTAATCAACGCAAGGGGAATCGCACCCCTGAACAAGCAGGCATGGGTCTTTTATATACTCCTTACATGCCTAGTCTTTATGAAGACATGATTTTGCGAGGTCGCAATATCTTGGCAGATCAGATGGACTTTTTGTCTGCCAATCTTCCGAAGAATAGTCGCTTACTTGAGGTCCATAACTGAAGACCTCGTTGAGCCAGCCAACTTTTACCCCAATAATCCGCATGCATTCATTGCGGATTATTTTCTTCGCCTTGCTACTATCGGTGCTAGGGCATTTAATACTTTTCTTTGGCATCCCATTTTTTTCATTTGGCAGCAATCCAGAATTACCTGAGGATCTGATCATTAGGACCGAGCTCAAGATTGACCCCCCAAAGAAGATTCAAATGGCAAATACACGCAAGAAAAAAATCCTCATTGAAAGTGAATCTCATAACGCATCAAAAACTAAAGATCGAGATGCAGGAGGGGAGCAGGGTGCTCCAGGAAATCAACATGGTGTTGCATTTAGGCTTCCTCAATCAGGAATTTTGTATTACGACTCTTATGTAGATGGTCAAAAGTATCAAACCGGAGAGATTGATTGGATTGTTGATGGCAATAACTACCGACTCTATGTGAACATTCCCTATGCATTTGTTGGTCCTTTTGTTTTTGAATCCAGGGGAACGGTTGATGCCTACGGAATGGCGCCCGCTATTTATTGGTCGCAACGTGGTACCAAAGCACCACGTTATTCACGATTTGATCGTGATGGAAGTGGAGCAGGGCAGATGTTTTTTTCCGAAAAGCCGGACTTTACTCCTAACATCATTCCCGGGACTCAAGATCGCTTTAGCCTCATGTTTCAGCTAGCTTCCTTATTGAATGGCGATAGCAAGATTGATGAGGCTGGCAGCATACGTGCCATCCCAGTAGTGGATTACAACACCTTAGAAATGTGGCAATTTAAAAGTTATGGTGAAGCCCTTAATGAAGACGTGCCTTGTCTTGGGGTGGCTATAAATCGACATTACGCTTTAATGCAGCGAGAAAACGATCCATATAAGCGCCAGGTTGATATTTGGCTTTCCAAGGATCTCGAATGGCTTCCTGGCAGAATTCGGTCTCTAGAATCGAATGGACGAGTGCTGGAGTTGGTTTTTAAGCAAAAGAACCCATTGCCAATAGAGTCTAAATCCTAGAAACCTGTCCCTGATTTAGGGTTTTGGTTTGGATGGTTCAATAAAGCTCCCATCATTGTATAAAGCGCTGCTCCAGACATTGAGACTGCAAAAATACCTGAAAAAGAAATAATGATTGGCAATATTCGCCATTGTTCAGATAGCTTGTAATCACCATAACCAACCGTGGTGTACATTTCGCCAGCAAAGTAAAAAGTCTGTGGATTCGTTGGGAATACCTTAAGGGCAACACAAATATAGGCCCAAACTACGATTTCGGATAAGTGGATAGCAATTACCAATAGGATTGCAATGAAATATGACAGGAAGCTGCCACCAATGATGCGGCGTCTTGTCATTGCACCGTCAATGACGTGAAATGCGCCAGCAATAGCCAATACCGCTACAGCGTGGATCGCCAACATTAGGCAAGCCGAAACAACCATGACCCAAATCTGTCCATTTCCCATATCGGCATTAATCTCACCAACAAGTGTTGAGAAGCTGGGTAGGTCAGCATTGCGGAATAGATCAAATAGCAGCATGAGGGTTAGCTTATCGAAGATGTAAGGAGTGGATCAATATCTTATTTGACATAATAATGATTATACGCAAATAGTATTTATGAGGCTTTTGTAGTAATGGACTCCTTAGCCCCTGGATACGGTTCTTTATATAGCTTTTGCCACCGTGACTTCAAGGCTGTTGCTATCCATGGCTTTTCATAGATAAGCGCTATATCGATGGCGGATAAACCATTTGAATTGCGAATACGAAGGTCTGCGCCTTTATCTAAAAGAAACTTAATTAACTCTTCGTTTCCTGACTGAACTGCCATCATTAATGGTGTTGTGCCGTTTAGGCTTGTTGAATCAACGGATGCGCCATTGGCAACCAGAAACTGAGCCACCTCTAAATGACCTTTTGTACAGGCGTAATGTAATGGAGTCCATGCAATGTGGTCTACACGAGCATTTTTTTCAAGAACTAAGGTCTTTACTATAGGTAAATCGCCATTGATTGAGGCAATCATTAGAGGCGTTTCACCATATTTATTGGATAAATCAACGTCAATATTTTTACTACTCAGGAGATATTCAGTAACTCTCATTGATTTATCCCTAATAGCCACTACCAACATAGGATCGCCTGTAGGATCAACTGTATTGGGGCTAACACCCTTAGCAAGCAGGTTCTTAACCTCAGATAAGTCATCAAACTTTGCCGCTTTAGTGAAATCAGCAATCTGAGCAGCTGTTTGGGCAAATACAGGGATCGAAACAGAGGCCACAAGGACTAAAATACAATGTTTTATATTCATATATTGCATTATGAATACTTTCTATCTAATTGAAAACATTGATAAAAATTACTTGATGTTTTAGAAGCTAATTCCTCAACTGAAACATCCTTTAGATTGGCAATGAATTCTCCAACCTTGGAAACCCAGGCTGGTTCATTCGTTTTGCCGCGATACGGAATGGGGGCTAAATAAGGTGAATCCGTCTCAATTAACATTCGATCAAGTGGGACTTGCTTACAGGTTTCCTGAAGATCTTTAGCGCTCTTGAAGGTTACGATTCCTGAGAAAGAGATGTAAAAGCCCAAATCCATCGCTTTACGAGCGACATCCAAACTTTCGGTAAAGCAATGCATCACCCCGCCAATGGCATCAGCGCCCTCCTCTTTGAGAATTTTGATGGTGTCTTCTGATGCTGACCGAGTATGAATAATGAGTGGCTTTTTACTCGCTAGCGCAGCGCGAATATGCACTCTGAAGCGCTCTCTTTGCCATTCCATGGATTCATAGCTGCGCTCACCCATGCGATAGTAATCCAACCCCGTCTCGCCGATGGCAATGATCTTAGGGTGCTTAGTTGCTGTATCAACCAAGAATTCGAGGCTTGGTTCGGGAGTATCTTCGTAATCTGGATGTACGCCCACTGATGCGTAAAGATGATCGTATTCTTGGGCTAATTTAAGAACATTAGGAAAGTCTGGAAGATCTACGGAAACACAAAGTGCATGACTTACTTTGCAAGATTTCATATTTGCCAACACTTCAGGCAGACGCGACTGAAATTCTGGGAAATCAAGGTGGCAGTGTGAGTCTATAAACATGGCTAGCTTTCAAAAACCTGCTGATACTGAGCAAGTAATGCCTCTAGCTGTATGCGGCTAGCTAAGGGGTGATTTTCAGTTCGTCGCGCCTGGATAAGGGACTTCCAAAATTGCAGAATTTTTTGAATTCGAGCTGTTTGTGAGAGACCTTTAAGTGTTGAAATATGCTTAGGGTAATAGCGAGGGCTACCGCCTTGAGATACAACTTGAAGGTCTGAAGTCCAGCGTTGCATTGTGGCCAACAGGAATGAATATTGCGCTTTATGAATTTTCTCGGCCGCATCTAACCAAGAGATGCGACCACCCTGGGCCATGGATTGAAGCAAGTAACGTGAGGCAGCAATAGAGATTGTTAATTCGTCTTTATCGTCCTTGTTGTGCCTGGCAATTAAAGAGTCTAATACGGAATACGGGGCCCCACCCTGCTCGTCATAAACTGTTTCAACATCAGCATCGGTAACTTTGATGCCTGACATGGAGTGTAATTGTGATTTCAGCCAAACTAAACCTTGCTCACGGTCAGGGCGCGGTGCTGTCAATAATCGGCAGCGTGAACGAATAGTAGGTAAAACACGATCAACGCGATCTGCGAGAAGAATAAAAATGGTATTCGCAGGAGGCTCTTCGAGTGATTTAAGCAATGTATTTGCTGAATCCGAGCGTAGCATCTCCAGCGGGTAAATCAAGATCACTCGATTTCCACCTCGATGAGACCCTATCGAGAGACTTTCAATGGCATTGCGCGTTTCTTCGATGGAGATATTTTTCTTTTCTTTTCTCTCGCTGGCTTCCCCGTCGGAGTCATCTCGAGCAGTCTTGCCTTTTTTCGGTACTTCATCTGCCTCGTAATCAGCCTGTGGCAACAATTTACGATGGGTTTCGGGGACAAGGGCAATAAAGTCTGGATGATTTGCGGTGTTAAACCAATGACAAGCCTCACAGCGATTGCAAGGCTTTGCTGAACCAGGAGTTGTCTCGCAAACCAAGGCTTTGGCCAGCTCAAGGGCAAAGGCAAATTTACCAATCCCGGATTGACCATGCAGCAAAATTGCATTGGGCATTTGATCAAAGTCCAAGCTATCCCATAAGGGTTTTAACCAAGGCGCAACAGGACTTTTTTGTTCAGGAGAAAGCGTCAAATCCATCATTTAGAGTTTGATATCGATGTCTTGTAGGCCAGCCCAAATCTCATCGGGAGTTTTGGTTGCGTCAACTAAATAAAAGCGCTTTGGATCAGCTTTGGCACGGCGCAAATACTCTTGACGGACCTTTTCAAAAAAATTCAAATCCATTTTTTCAAATTTATCCGGGGTACGAACTTTAGATCTCCGCGCTTCTGCAATATCACCAGGTAAGTCAAACAGAATCGTCAAATTCGGCTGCAGTAACGTTCCGTCTGGACGCCCTTGTACCCATTTTTCTAGTTCATTTAATTTGGAAATACTCAATCCCCGCCCGCCCCCTTGGTAAGCAAAGCTCGCGTCAGTAAAGCGGTCAGAGATAACGATCTTTCCTGCTTGCAATGCAGGATCTATCACTTGCGCTATATGTTCGCGCCGAGCAGCAAACATGAGTAAGGCTTCTGTTTCTAAATTCATGGGGGCGTCTAATAACAAACCACGCAATTGCTCGCCTAATGGTGTGCCACCAGGTTCGCGAGTCATAACTACCCCACGCTCTGGAAAACGAGATTGCATCAATTTGCAAAAGGAGTCGATATGAGTGCTCTTACCTGCGCCATCAATACCTTCAAAGCTAATGAAATAACCTGGAGTTAAGCTCATATTAGTTGGATTTCGGTGCTAATTTACGTTGATATCGATCCACCGCGGATTCATGCTCGCTTAAGGTTGCAGAAAAGTGACTACTGCCATCACCTCTTGCTACAAAAAATAAAGCATTGCTTTGTGCTGGATGAATAGCTGCCTGAATAGATTCTTTGCCAGGCATTGATATTGGGGTCGGTGGCAATCCTTTGTGCATATAGGTATTGTAGGGACTATCTTTGCGAAGATCTGCCTTGCGTAAATTACCGTCAAATTTAGGTCCTAAGCCATAAATAACAGTTGGATCTGTCTGCAGCATCATGCCTTTAGCTATACGGTTTGAAAAGACGGCAGCTATAAGGGGGCGGTCACTTGGGCGCCCGGTCTCTTTTTCAATAATGGAGGCCAAAATAAGCAATTCGTACGGGGATTGGAGGGGAGATGAGGCTTGTCTCTCCCCCCATGCCTGTGAGAGCTGCTTTTGCATTGCTTGGGATGCTCGACGGTAGATATTGATATCCGGCTCATCGGGATCAAATACATAGGTATCTGGGAGGAAAATTCCCTCATCGCTTGAATAATTGAGATTCAGACTTTGCAGGAGTGCTCTAGAACTCATTCCCCTTGTTTGGTGAATTAACGCCGGATGAGAGTCAACCACAGCTCTCACTTGCCAAATCGTCATTCCGGGAATAATGGCAATACTTTCTCGTACGCGATCACCCCGGGCAATTTGGAGCAAAATTTTTCCTAGGCTTGAACCTGTAGGAAATAAATATGTTCCTGGCTTTAATTTCGATCCCACAAATAGAATTCGGGCGCTGATCTGAAATGGAATCACATAAGTAGATAAGCCCTGCTCTTGCAGTTGTTGGGCAATACTTGCCAGACCGGATTGGGCGGCAATTTTCACTTTATAAGTAGTTAAATCTTGTGTATTCGATTTAATCGGCACTACTGGCAACAGAAAAATCGCTGCATACAAGACCAGCAAAAAGACAATGGCCCCCAATAAGTAGGAAAACAGCCCAAGGCCCTTAACTTTTTTCTTTGTGAAAAGGGATCTCCCCTGAATTTTTCTGCGCATCAGGCTATGATAAAAGGACATGACACAGACTAAGCAAAATACGCCAATTCAAGGGGCAATTCCCTCTTCTGGACTCAGCCTTTTACCCCAGTGGGGCTTGATCCTTGTGGAGGGTCCTGATGCAGCAAGTTTTCTGCAAAATCAAATGACCAATTCAGTACAGGGTTTGAAGCGAACCTTTTCACCTCAGATTGCACAAGGAGGCACTTCAGTTAGGCTCGTTGGCTACTGCAGCCCTAAAGGCAGATTGCTTGCAAGCGCTTGGCTGGCTCTGGTGCCTACGGAACAGTCTGCCGATGATCGTTTTGCATTATTTATTTCTAAAGATATTGCCGCCAGCACTGCAAAACGGCTATCCATGTATGTCTTGCGATCTAAGGTGAAGGTTATTGATGCGACTGAACAGTGGGAAATATCATCCTTTTATGGCGCTGATAGTGAAATTGATACCTTAGCTGTACATGACCAACAGATTGCTTTGCGTTTACCCAATGTTCTCGTTCATGATCTCTCCTATGCTCGTGTACTAATCGCCGAAAAGAAAACCACTGAATTACGAATTCAGGAAAATTCATCCTTCGATATGTTCAATGACCTTGAGGTACTAAGCGGAATTCCCCGCATCGTTTTAGCAACTCAAGAACAATTTGTGCCGCAAATGATTAACTTTGAATCTGTAGCTGGGGTAGATTTCAAAAAAGGTTGTTACCCTGGGCAAGAAATTGTGGCTCGTAGTCAATATCGTGGGGTCATTAAAAGACGTTTATTTTTAGCGAACACCTCTGATATTGATCTAGATCCGTTATTGACTCTGCCTGGCACAGAAATTTTCCATAGCGCTGACGCTGCTCAACCGGCGGGGATGGTTGTTTTATCAGCCTCAAACCCAGGACAGCCGAATAGGGTTGACCTTCAGATTGAATGCAAATTAGAGGCTCTCGAGAGTGGAGAGGTTCATTTGGGGAGCGCTCAAGGACCTGTGTTAAAAATAGATTCATTGCCCTATCCATTGATCGAAATTTAAGCAAACCCCCTATTTATGTGCCTCATTCTTTTCGCATGGAACTCACATCCCGACTACTCTTTAGTAGTAGCGGCTAATCGTGACGAGTTTTATGAGCGTGATACTGAAGGTGTTGCCTATTGGCCAGAACACCCGCATGTGCTTGCCGGTAGAGATCGCGCAGATGTATTAGGTAGTCCCGGCACTTGGTTGGGTTTTACTAAGACCGGGAAGTTTGCTGCTTTGACCAATGTGCGTGCGCCCAGCGAAAAAAATCCGGATGCCAGAACCCGAGGTGAGCTTTCCTTAATGTACCTAACTAGTAAAGATAAACCTGCTGAATTTATCCAAGAAAATTCAAAACGGTTTGGTCTTTATAACGGTTTCAATATGTTGATGGCTGATCTAAGTGATCCTGCAAATGCGGAAATGCATTGGATCAGTAATCGCATGTTGATGGGGCAAAACATTCGCCCTCGTAAAATTTACCCACCCGCACCTTTAGCCCCTGGTGTATATGGATTATCTAATGCAATGCTTGATACACCATGGCCTAAGGTGAATCATCGAGTGGCAGCTTTTGCACAAGTATTGGCTATGGATCATGGCCAGCTGAAAAGTGCAGACCAATATCTCAAGGTGTTAGCGGATACACATCATGCTAACGATCATGAGCTACCGAGCACTGGCGTGAGTAAGGAATGGGAAAAGGCTTTATCGCCTGCTTTTATTAAAACTCCATCCTATGGAACGCGCTCAAGCACTGTGCTGCGGGTTCGCAAAGATGGTCATTTTGAAATGGTTGAGCGGCGCTTTGATGCCAATGGTGCTGTTGGCCATGATGTAATCACGGGCGCCCTCAGTGCTGCTTCAGGCTCCAATCTCTCGGTTTAATAAGCTGCTCAGTTTATTTAGAGCGAAGATCCTCGTTCACAACCCGCTCACCACTAGCATCACGTGTTGGTAAACGCTTAATGAACTGGAAGGTTCCCGTTGCCATACAACAGATTTCACCTTGATCGTTATAGAGCTTTGCCTCACAAAATGCCATAGTTGCTGTTCTACGCACAGTATCGGCCTTCACTCGCAAAACGCCATTGGCCGCCTGCATAAAATTATTCTTTAATTCAATCGTTACTACGCTGCGATCGCTTGGGTCTCCCGAACGAGCCGCTACTGCCATTGCTACATCCATCAATGTTAATAAAACACCGCCATGCGCCACCGCCCAGGTATTGGTATGCTCCGGTTTGAGCGCGAGCAGAATTTCTCCTTTACCCATCTCAGCACTTAAGAAGCGAACGCCTAAAAGCTTCAGAAATGGAACATTTAATTCCTCACCTAAATTGGCGAGTTGTGTCTGTGGATTAATCTGGACATGTTTATTCATTACTCGATTTTAGAGGCTAGTACGCCATTTTGGAAATACACCTAGAATATCTATATGGCCTTTACCTTAAGCGGCGATGACGCCTGTCAGATAACCCACCCCAGCCCTATTCCGCATCCGTATTGGGTAGCCTTTTCTCCTTCTGCGGCCAAGCTGATTCAACTCAATCTTGCTGCTTCTGGATTGCCATCAGATCCCGCCTGGCTAGAACTTCTTGCCGGCAATTCCCTGGCTACATCTACTCACAACTTTTCAAATCCCATTGCAACTGCCTATAGCGGTCATCAATTTGGAGTTTGGGCTGGTCAATTGGGGGATGGCAGGGCAATCCTTTTGGGCGAGATGAATGGGCAGGAACTACAACTCAAGGGCGCAGGCAAAACCATGTATTCCCGTATGGGTGATGGACGTGCAGTTCTGCGCTCCTCTATTCGAGAATTTTTATGTAGTGAAGCAATGTTCTCCTTGGGGATTCCAACTACAAGAGCATTGGCCATTGTCGGTTCGGAGTTGGCTGTACGGCGTGAAACGCTGGAGACTGCTGCTGTGTGTAGTCGGATAGCGCCTAGCTTTATTCGCATTGGTCATTTCGAGCACTTTGCTTCTTTGAAAAATATTGCTCGCTTAAAGGAATTGGCCGACCTATTGATTCGAGACCATTACTTCGACTGCCTTAAGCATCCAGACCCTTACTTGGAGCTATTCAAGCAAATTTGCATTCGCAATGCCAAGCTAGTAGCGCAATGGCAAGCTGTTGGCTTTTGTCATGGAGTGCTTAACAGCGACAATATTAGCGCCCTTGGTTTAACAATGGACTACGGACCATTTGGTTTCTTGGATCAATTTGAGATTGATCACATTTGCAACCATAGCGATCAAGGCGGTCGCTATGCCTATCATCGACAACCGCAGATCATGCACTGGAATATGGCTTGTCTTGCTAGTGGATTTTTACCGCTAATTGAGATGACTTATGGTGAAAGCAAAGCCCAGACTATGTTGCGTCAAGCTCTGGAAGAATTTCCAGTTACCTACGCCCAATCTTGGCAGGCTTTGTTTAGGCAAAAACTCGGATTGCAAGCACAGGGTGAACAGGATGTAGCGCTCATTGAGCGGCTCTTGCAAGCTATGCACGACTCTAAGGTTGATTTCACCAACTTCTTTAGGCAGCTAAGTCAGATTGAGCAAGGTCAGGCTATTGAGTCAATCTCCCTTAGAGATCACTTCATTGATCGATCTCTTATTGATCAATGGTTTGTGGATTATCTAGCTCGCCTTAAAGCCGAATCTAGCGATGATTTCACAAGAGCTAAGTTGATGAATGGTATTAATCCTAAGTACATCTTGCGTAATCATTTGGCGCAAGCTGCTATTGATAAAGCGCAGCAGCACGATTTTTCAGAGATCAAGTTTTTACTGAATTTATTAAGTAAGCCTTATGACGAGCAAGCAGAATACGATATCTATGCCCTACCCCCACCCGCTGATTTGGATAAGGTGGAAGTGAGCTGCTCGTCTTAAATGCCTTAAATGAGTAATGCAAAATTTAGAGGAATATATGAAAAAAACAGATCAAGAGTACAAAGAAATACTAAGCGAGATTGAGTATCGTGTGACACGAGAAGCTGCAACCGAACATCCCTTTACAGGGAAATATTGGGATCACTGGGATCAGGGTAAATACACGTGTATCTGTTGCGGTACCCCCCTCTTTTTATCTGATACCAAGTTTGATGCTGGGTGCGGCTGGCCAAGCTATAACGCCCCCGAAGAAGCATCCGCCATCACAGAAATCAAAGATACTAGCCATGGAATGATTCGCACTGAAGTTCGCTGCGCCAATTGTGATGCACATTTGGGGCATGTATTTGAGGATGGTCCCAGGCCAACTGGACTGCGGTATTGCATTAATTCTGCGTCTTTAAATTTTGAACCCAGTAATAATGCCCAGCCTTCCATAAAGGATTGAGATCCTAAAAGCCAAATAGCGGGATAATTCTGATATGAAATTCTTATTCGACCTCTTCCCCATCATCCTCTTCTTTATTGCCTTTAAATTTGGTGATATCTATACGGCAACCATAGTTGCTATGGTTGCAACCATCGGGCAGATTCTTTGGGTGTATTACCGTCATCGCAAAATCGATGCAATGCAATGGGTCAGTCTGGTGATGATCTTGGTCTTCGGTAGTTTGACCATCTTCTTGCATAACAAAACTTTTATCCAATTAAAGCCCACTGCGCTCTATTGGCTCTTTTGTGGCGCCCTATTAATCAGCGCCCAATTTTTCAATAAAAATTGGATACAAGTATTGATGGGCAAACAAATTACATTAAAAACCAAGAGCTCTCATAAGGTATGGCAACATTTGAACTTGGCGTGGTCAGCCTTCTTTTTCTTTATGGGGGCCCTCAACCTGTATATTGCCTTTGAATATTCAGAGGAGACATGGGTTAATTTCAAACTCTTCGGTAGTACTGGCTTGTTAGTAGGCTTTGTAATTATTCAAGGTGTTTGGCTATCTCGCCACATGGAGCATCCTGAGCAATGAGCATTAACCAAGCCCGAATTGCACGCTTCAAAGAGGATCTGGCAAAGGCATTTGATATTCAAAAGCTGGTGATCGAGGATGAGAGCCATTTACATGCTGGTCATGCTGGTGCTGCTACAGGTGGCGGTCACTTTAAGGTCATCATTGTTGCCCCTCAATTTCAGGGGCTTAGCCGAATTGCACGTCACCGGGCGGTATACGAAGCCCTAAATAACCATATACCGGCTGAAATACATGCCTTAACAATATCTGCCTCAAGCCCCGAAGAGCTAACCTTCTAAGCTGATTTACACTCTTTCTATTCCATTTATCTACTAGATTAATAACATGCTAAATTCCCGCAATTTAATTTCCTTTGCTATTGCAACGACTCTATTTTCTGGATATGCCTTTGCACAAAATGCTGTGATCGTGAACGGCAAAGCTATTCCAAAGGCGCAGCTTGATAAGTTAGTGCAAAAATCTGGTCAACCTGATAATCCCCAAGTTCGAGACCAAGCTCGCGAAATGTTGGTCACTAAAGAATTGATTCTCCAAGAGGCTGATAAGCGTGGCGTTATCCAAAATGAATCTGTACGCGAACAGCTCGAGCAATCTCGTGTTGGCATTCTAGTTGCGGCAGTATTCGAAGATTATGTGCAAAAAGAAGGGGTTACAGAGGCCGAACTTAAGACCGCTTATGAGTCAGTAAAAGCTCAATACACAGGCAAGGAATACCATGTTGAACATATTTTGGTCGAAAAAGAATCCGATGCCAAAGCCATCATTTTGCAAGTAAAGGCTGGCGCTAATTTTGAGGATATTGCTAAAGCAAAATCAAAAGATCCCGGCTCCGCGCCTAACGGCGGTGATTTGGCTTGGGTCACCGAAAAATCACTAGTTCCAGAATTTTCTAAGGCAATGATTCAAATCAAGCCTGGGCAGATTAGTGATAAGCCTGTGAAATCACAATATGGTTGGCACATCATTAAAGTTGTAAACACTCGCGATATGAAAGCGCCTAGCTTTGATGAACTCAAAGATCAACTGAAACAAATGATTACTTCAGATCAAAACTGGCAGAAAGCCAAGTTTTCAGAAATGATGCAAAAACTTCGCGCTAAAGCCAAGATTCAGTAGGTACTCAAAGGCTGTATCAGTCTTTTCTAGACGGGTAGTGGCGAGGCCTCATCTTTTGTATCGCCATACCCGCCAGGCCGCAGGCAAATGCGGACATCACAAATACATCTCTGGGCTGAGAGAGATCCCAAATCCATCCAGCACATAAGCCGCCAATGGTTCCACCTAAACCGTAAGAGACCGTTGCCATAATGGCTTGACCTCTTGCCTGCAGGGGGCCAGTGAACCAACGTTGTAAGAGCTTAGTAGCCGCACTATGATGGGCAGCAAATGTTGCCGCATGCATTAATTGCGCCAAAATTAAAACAGAGGTGATCGGTAAGTAGGCAATCAGAATAAAGCGAACTACTCCAATGCCGAATGCGCCCTGTAAAACCACTTCAGCATCTAAGCGACTCAATACTTTATTTTGGAAGTAAAAGAAAATAACTTCAGCAGCAACACCCAAAGCCCAAAATAGGCCAATTTGTAACTTATCGTAACCTAAGTTTGCCAGGTACAGGGAATAGAAAACATATAAAGCAGCATGGGCAAAGACCATGAAGAAGCCGGAAATTAAGAACCAGCGAACATCAGGATTAAAGAGTACCACCAGTAGTTCACCCTTAACCATTTTGCGCCTCTCCATCTTTGGTTCATGCAGGCAGAAAGTCACTAGAGCTAATGCAAAGAGCACGATAGAGCCCACGATTGGGTAAAACTCAATCCCCTTACGCTGGAATAGTTCACCAGCTACCAATACCATCGCTATAAAACCAATTGAACCCCAAAGACGTAAGCGACCATAGCGTTTATCAAATGAATTATCTTTATACAAGGCATGAATAGTTGCCGTCTCACCTAATGGCATTTGACTGCTAAGGATGGTGTGGAGAACAAACATCCAAATAAAGAAACTGTAATAACTGTGCAGAAAAAAGATGCATAAGAAAAGTACCGCAGCCAAGCATGCACATACGCGGATAATCCCAATGCGATTAGATAAATAATCAGAGAGCCAGCCCCAGCTAAAAGGTCCAACTATGCGCGTGATTTGCAGCATCGACATCAAGACTGCAATCTCGATGACATTAAAGCCGCGATCCAAAAAGAAAAGGCTGGCATAGGGGGAAACCAAGCCAACGTAGGCAAAATATAAAAAGAAAAAGGACCCGAAGGCCCACCGAAGCACAGGCGTCATCTTAGAAATATTAGCTAATCGATTTTTGAGCCAGGACGAGCTGCCGGTATAGGTGTAACAGCAACCCTCACGTCAGCGCATTGTGCGCGGTGGCGCAAGGCGTGATCCATGATCACCAATGCCAACATCGCCTCAGCAATTGGGGTTGCCCTGATACCAACGCAAGGATCATGACGTCCCTTAGTTTGTACAGTAATAGGCTTACCGTCGAGATCGATTGATTGTTTTGGGCTCATGATGCTAGAAGTCGGCTTAATCGCAATAGAAACGCGCAGATCTTGACCGGTACTAATGCCGCCTAGAGTGCCACCTGCATTATTTGATGCAAAGCCATCGGGATGTAGTTCATCGCCATGTTCGCTTCCACGCTGAGCAACGGATTTAAATCCAGCACCAATCTCAACACCCTTAACTGCGTTGATGCCCATCATGGCATGCGCAATATCAGCATCGAGCTTATCGAATAGGGGCTCACCCAGCCCACTGGGTACATTGCGAGCGCGAACCTCAATGCGGGCTCCACAAGAATCACCTGCTTTGCGCAGATCATCCATGTAGCCTTCTAGTTGCGGAATAATCTGTGCGTTAGCAGCAAAGAATGGATTTTGGTCAATCTGCTGTGCGTCTTGAAATGGAATCTCAATTTCACCAAGCTGGCTCATGTAGCCATAAAACTCTGTTCCGTACTGCTGATTCAACCATTTTTTGGCAATCGCAGCAGCAGCTACTACAGGCGCTGTTAAGCGTGCTGATGAGCGGCCGCCACCACGAGGATCTCGTAGACCATATTTGTGGTGATAAGCGTAATCGGCGTGACCTGGACGGAAGGTTTGCAAGATATCACCGTAGTCTTGGCTGCGTTGATCAGTATTACGAATCAATAAAGCAATTGGTGCGCCTGTTGTCTTCCCTTCGAAGATGCCGGAGAGAATTTCAACCCGATCTTCTTCTTTGCGCTGCGTTACATGACGTGAGGTTCCCGGTTTCCGGCGATCAAGATCAATTTGGAGGTCAGCCTCAGTGAGCGACATGCCTGGAGGACAGCCGTCAACCACGGCTCCAATAGCTGGACCATGGGATTCACCAAAAGTAGTAACAGTAAAAAGAAGGCCTAAAGTATTTCCTGACATATCGACATTATGTCATTTGTCATGAATATTAGGCTAAAACAGCTTAATTAGCGGTCTTTTCTGCATCTTCTGGCCAGTCACGAATATAGGCCTTGAGCATCGTATTTTCAAAGTCTTGAGCTTCAACCACCGATTTGGCAACATCATAAAAGGAGATCACTCCCATGAGCATTTTTTGATCGACCACAGGCAAGTAGCGAGCATGATCCACCAACATCATGCGACGGACTTCATCGATCTCAGTTTCCATGTTGCAAGTTAGGGGGTTTTGGTTCATGACGGAGAGAACTTGTAACCCATCTAATTTGCCATGGTGTTTTGCTAAAGCAGCAATCACCTCACGGAAAGTCAGAATGCCTACAAGCTTGTCATACTCCATCACCACCAAAGAGCCGATGTCATGTTCGCTCATAACCAATACAGCAGTTTGTAGCGCAGTCTCAGGAGCAACTGTAAATAAGGTGCTTCCTTTTACACGCAATATGTCGCGAACTTTCATGTAATCTCCAGATGCAATGAATTTATTGCTTCAATATAGCCCCAAGCACCCCTGCAATCAAGGGCTTAAAGTGCCCTTTTAGTAACGAATAACCCTAATAACCCCGCTGCGGATGTTGGGTAGATTAGCTACAAGCACTGCCCCAGCCAAGGTTATCCACCACGTTAAGTAGATCCACAAAAGCGCCAAAGGAAAGATAGAAAACGCACCATAGACGGTTTTGTAGAAGTGAGTGTGGGTTAAAAAGATGGCAAACCCAAACTTCATCAGCTCAAAACTGAGTGCAGCAAAAAAGGCACCAAAGAGAGCGTCCGACCATTGGATCTGTGAATAAGGAAGGATTTTGTAAACCACCGTATAGACCATCGCAGCTAAGAAGATAGGCGCTACAGTGGCTATAAATCTAAACCCAGAGGATATGCCATCTGTCCAGCCTTGTGCAGCACTAAAAAGCACCCCGCTGAGGTAAATTCCAATACCCAGGAGTATTGGCCCTAAGATAGTTGCCGCAGCATAGATGACTATCTTTTTATGAAGAGGTCTACGCTTTTCAACTTTAAAAATTTGATTAAAGGCGCCTTCAATTACTGAAAGAGTCATGATGGCGGTGACAAATAAACCAGCAATACCCACAAGCGTTAAGCCACGGGCCTGGACGGAAAATTGCTCTAAATAAATAAAGACCTGCTGGTTAATCCCCCCTGGCATGTAGGTATCTAGTAGCCAGGTCCTAAAGGCGTTTCTGATCTGAATCACACTAGGGAGGTATGCAATCAAGATGGTTGCAATGGTCACCATAGGCACTAAAGAAAGTGTCGTGGTGTAGGCCAGGCTTGCAGCAATTTGATTGAGTTTTTGGTCGCGATTGCCCTCCCAGATCTCTTTTGCAAGAGAGAGCCATAATTGGGGGTTACGAAATAAGCGCATCGCCGTATCATAAGAGAATATGAGCCAACACGATATATTAGTTCTGTACTACTCCCGCCATGGGGCAACAAAGGAATTGGCGCGCTTGATTGCCGAGGGAATTGAAAGCGTTCCTGGTGTCAACGCACGTCTTCGAACCGTGCCTGCTATTTCTACTGTTTGTGAGGCATCCGAGCCTAGCGTACCGTCAGAAGGCGCCCCATATGTAGAGTATTCCGATCTACAAGAATGTATAGGTTTGGCCTTAGGTTCCCCTACTCGTTTTGGCAATATGGCCGCACCCATGAAATATTTCTGGGATGGCAGCTCCTCTCAATGGCTCAATGGTGCCCTGATTGGCAAGCCAGCTTGCGTGTTTACTAGCACCGGAAGTCTGCATGGCGGCCAAGAAAGCACATTGCTCACCATGATGATTCCCTTGCTGCACCACGGCATGATGATTGTGGGTTTACCTTACAGCGAACCAGATCTCATGTCATCTGCAACAGGTGGAAGCCCCTACGGCGTAACGCACCTTGCTCACTCCGATGGCAGGGCTCCGATTAGCGCTGAAGAGCAACGTTTAGCAAAAGCTCAGGGAAAGCGTCTTGCGCAAGCAGCGCTTAAGCTCATTGGCGACTAAGAACATGCTAAAAAAAATTCTCGCAAAGAATCCTTATCAGCTATTAGCTACAGCAGCATTCATTGATCTATTTATCCTATGCATCGCTTGGGAATGGTTCATCTCCCCCCTGCGTCCAGGCGGCTCTTGGCTGATCCTAAAAGGCGTACCCTTGCTATTTGCAATTCCGGGCTTATGGAAAGGTAATGTCTACACAATGCAGTGGGCATCGATGCTAATACTGCTCTACATCACAGAGGGTTTGGTCCGTATTTTAGAAACAGGTACTAATTTTTGGATGGCATTACTAGAAATCATTTTGGCTACAACTGGATTTATCTGCCTATTAATAGTCTTAAAGCCAATCAAGCAAGAGGCTAAGAGCTTAGCAAAGCAAAAATCACAGGCTGATCAGTGATGGAAAGTTTTCTTCAAGCATTGAGCAAGGTCCTCGAGAAAAAATATATTCTGATCGAGGATCAAGATAAAGCTCCCTACCTAACTGATTGGCGTAAGCGTTTTAACGGCAAGGCCTTAGCAATCGTTTTGCCTCGCACCACACAAGAGATTTCTGAGATTGTGAAACTCTGTGCCGCAAATGAGGTTGCTCTAGTGCCTCAAGGTGGACATACTGGATTTTGTGGCGGCGCTACACCGGATGTCAGTGGTAAGCAGATTGTGCTTAATCTCAAGCGAATGAATACCATTCGTGAGATAGATGTTGCGAATCAAACCATTACCGTTGAGGCAGGCTGCATTCTGCAAACCATTCAAGAGAAAGCGGCTGAGCAAGATTTTTTATTTCCCTTGAGTCTTGGTGCTGAAGGTAGTTGCATGATTGGCGGTAACTTGGCAACCAATGCCGGTGGGACCAATGTTCTTCGCTATGGCAATACTCGTGATCTTTGCTTAGGTCTTGAAGTGGTAACCGCCAAAGGTGAAATTTGGAATGGCCTCAAAGGATTGCGCAAGGACAACACTGGCTATGACTTGCGCGACTTATTTATTGGTTCAGAGGGAACCCTGGGAATCATCACTGCGGCTGTCATGAAGCTTTATCCGCTCCCCATATCTCAATGGACAACATTGGTCGCCGTCGACACCGTTGCCGCCACTATTAAACTCTTAAATCTATTTCAGAGGCGTGCGACTTCCCTGCTCACTGGTTTCGAAATGATGACGCAGGAATCATTAGCTCTCAATGAAAAACATTTTCCGCAAATGGCAAACCCTTTAAAAGGAAATCCCGCCTATACGGTCTTGATTGAACTCTCCGACCATGAAAGTGAAGCTCATGTCAGGGAGTTACTTGAGACGATTCTTGAGGAGGCCTTTGAGGCTGACTTAATTACTGATGCCGTAATTGCCAACAATCTCTCCCAAGCCAATGCTTTTTGGCATATGCGTGAGCACATTACTCTGGCTCAAGCCGAAGAAGGGGCTAATCTCAAGCACGACATCACCATCCCCCTATCTTCCCTAGAAAGCTTTATCCAAGAAACTGACGCTTTAATGAGGGCCAATTACCCTGGCGTCCGAATTATCAACTTTGGGCACCTGGGTGACGGCAATCTCCACTACAACATCGCTCCCCCGCTTGGTACGGACCCCAAAGCCTTCAATTTGGCCAATGAGAAGCCAATTCATGAGCTGATTTATGCTCAGGTTGAGCGTTGTCAGGGCTCTATCTCTGCAGAACATGGCGTTGGACAGCTTAAATTAGGTGATTTAAGGTCTCACAAGGGAGATGTAGCTCATGACCTCATGAAGACCCTGAAACAGGCCCTAGACCCTCAAAACATCCTAAATCCCCATAAAGTAGTCTCGATTTAGAAGTTTTCGGGTTTTCTTGCAACTTTTTTGAAATATTTTGTATTTTCTGTCATCTCACCCCCTTTATGAGGCGTTGTATGCCCATGGAGGTGACAAATATGTCAACAAGACTCAAACGTTGGGCCCGCGCTATTCAAGAGATCGACTTGTCTAAAAGTACGCCAGAAGTGGCTATTGGCTACCTGGATAGCAAATACCGTGATATTGCCTGGCGCTATATCCGCATTCTAGGCTTTGAACGCACCATTAGCTTCATGGCCAGCAATAACTTTCATCCAGAGTAAAAGCAAATTCCCTTAAAAAACCTAAATATCTGAATTATTTAGGTTTTTTTACATCCGCCTGAATTATCCTAGGCCACATCCTACGATGTTGCGTTAATAGGCATTTAAATCCCCTTGCTTACAAAAAAGCATCACTTCTCAACTTAAAAATAGTCTGCAGTGTGTCATAAAGCCTTGTAACTGGGCCTCTTACAACGTAGGATCAAAAGATCCACAACTACTTTATAAGCCAATAGGAAACCCATGAGTCAAAAGAAATTAGTAAAGCAGCTGATGAAAAAGCTTGATCGCCTGGAATCGGAGCGTGAAAAAATTATCGATAAGCTTGCTAAAGCATTAGATAAGCTTGAAAAGAAAGAGATAGCTAAGGTTGCAAGCAAGAAAACTGCTACCAAGAAAGTTCCAGCCAAGAAAACAGCTGTTAAGAAATCAGTAGCAAAGAATGTTGTTAAAAAGCGTGCACCTGCAAAAAAGGTTGCCGCAACCAAAAATACTGGCTCTGAAGCGACTAGCTAAGCATGGGTAAATTGAAGAAGCTTGAGGGAAATGATGTCAACTATGATGCTGAGCTCAGGCTTTTACAGATTGAATTGGTAAAGGTTCAACGGCAAATTATTTCTAGTAATAGTAAGCTTTTGATCATCCTCGAGGGGCGCGACACCGCTGGCAAAGACGGAACCATCAAGTGCATTACTGAGCATCTAAGCCCTCGTGAAACTCATGTCGTAGCGCTGGGCATCCCTACATCACGTGAATCTGGTGAGTGGTACTTTCAACGCTACGTAGCAGAACTCCCTTCCGCAGGAGAAATTATTCTTTTTAACCGCAGCTGGTACAACCGAGCTGGAGTAGAAAAAGTGATGGGATTTTGTACCGATATTCAGTATCAGAAATTTATGGATACGGTAAATGAATTCGAGAGTCTATTAGTTGGGTCGGGCATTCAACTGATTAAATACTACCTAGATATAGACAAGAAAGAGCAAGCGCGTCGCATGGAGAGTCGCAAGACCGATCCCCTGAAGCAATGGAAAGTGAGCCCAATTGACCAGCAGGCTCAGAAGAAATGGAAGGCCTATAGTATTGCTCGAGATCTGATGCTCAAAAAGACTAGCTCAGCAGACGCACCCTGGACCGTGATTGATGCGAATAATAAAAAATTGACCCATCTCAATTTGATCAGGGATCTACTTTCTAGAATTAACTACCCAGGCAAGGATAAGAAGATTCTCAACTTAGACCCGAATATTGTGAGCCCCTGCCCGCCTTTAGGCAAAAAACCTCCTAAGGTTGCACCGTAGAAGGTTTAAATAAAGAAGTTGCGTGCTTCAGTGATGACTTCTTGAGGTAACTCTTCTGGAATGTAATGTCCGCAGGGAACGGCTCTACCCGAAACCTCGCTGGAGCTAACTTTCTTCCAGTCATCTACGGGTTCAAAGCATTTATTAACCAAGCCATGTTCACCCCAAAGAACCTTGAGAGGCATTTGCAATTTCTTACCATGCTCACGGTCTGCGCGATCATGAACTAAATCAATGGTTGCTGCAGCCCGATAGTCTTCACACATGGCATGCATACTTTGTGAATTGCTTGCTCCCGCCAGATACTCTGCCCAACGCTCGGGACTGAAGATACCGGTCCCGGCATGACGACCCATATGATTTTTAAGCCAATACTCTGGATTAGCTCCAATCATGGTTTCAGGCACCGGTTCAGCTTGAATCAAAAAGAACCAATGCCAATAACCCTTAGCAAATTCCATGGTGGTGTTTTCATACATGGTCAAAGTTGGAGAGATATCCAAGACCATCAACTTTCTCACGCTCTCTGGAAAATCCATAGCTAGACGATGAGAAACCCTGCCTCCGCGATCATGCCCAAGCAAGAAAAAATGATCATGGCCCAAGGCTTTCATCAGGGAATATTGATCTGTCGCCATAGATCGCTTTGAATAAGACGAATGATCCTGTTTTCCATGGGGCTTAGATGAGGCGCCGTAACCGCGTAGATCAGAAGCAACTACCGTGTAGTGTTTCGCCAACTCAGGAGCAACCTGATGCCAAATCGCTTTAGTTTGTGGAAATCCATGCAGCAATAAAAGTGCTGGACCACTTCCGCCAATTTGGCAGGCAATCTCTATTGGCCCATCATCAGATGAAACAGTAATAGACTTATCTACAAACCCTGGAAAAACTACGGACATAAATTTAAGAACTCTTGAGGTGTTTTAACGATCAGCAACTGCCTGTATTTCGGCAACAGTAAGGTAGCCTTTGTTGCCGGAATCCAGATAGCTAAAGTGATCGTAAATACGCGGCATACAACCTTTTGCCTCTGCTTTAGTTAGCTTTCCATCATGATTCACATCGCACTTTGCAAAGCGTTCTGCAATTTCACGATTTTTTGATGCATCGTCTGCATAACTCAATACTGGAGCGATGGCCAAGATGCTTATGCAAAGCAATGCAGAGGTAAAAGATCTTGTCATAACTTATTGACCTGTTGGAGTTGGATTGGCTGAAGTTTCCATTGCAAAGCGAACTACTTTTTTAGCCATTTCAATAAATGAACTTACAGAGCCTGAGCCTGTTCTGAATGATTCGCCTTGAATGGTTACTAAGCCTTCCCCAAGTAACTGCTTGGATTGGCTATCAGTAATTTTGCTCTCTACCAATAAAGCAGGAGTCTTTGAGTTCACGCCACCAGCATAAGCTGCGGCATTCGCAGCCAATCCGATTGGGGTGAAATTCCAAGGCTGGAGACTATCGGCCATACTTTCTGCGCCAGTGATGCCAACGGTAATTCGGGCTACGCCAGGACCAGGGCTAGTAACAATACGAATATTGCCACGTGAATTTACGGCATCAATCATTGAATCCTGCAAGGTAATTTGTGCTTGAGAGATGGCCTCTGCACTTACTTCCTTGGTGGCGCTTTGATTTAAATATATTGGGTCCAAAATCACAGCAGTGTAGCTAGAGGGATTAACACCAGAAACTCGGTATCTCCATATCCGAACATCAGATTGACTAGTTGCCATCGGCACTAATACGGAGTAATTGGGCAAGAAACCAGATCTAGGCATTGGCTCTGAAGCCAATTTTGGAGTGTTACTACAGGCTGCTAGAAGAATGGCAACTGAAAATGAAGCAACAACTACATTAAATTTACGCATCTTGATTCCTTTAAATTGATATCAGCAGACCTGCTTAGTCTGCTGCCGGGCAAGGCAAAATGCCACCCGTTTTTTTGTGAATTTGCGGCTTGCAATCAGCCTGCGGTGCAACCACCGTTACAGATGGTTTTACAGTGTTAACGCTTGGTCCGGCTGCTGTCGCTGTGTCTGTTGTTACTGGAGCAGCAGCGCTTACTGCCGCAACTGGTAACACGACTTTTGCAGGCTCCAATCCAACCGATCTATAGAAGGCTTTGTCCGTTCCCGGGCAAGGCATGACTGCACCAGTCTTTTGGTTAATTACATCCTTGCACTGTGGATTTGCCTCAATTCGGGCCTCGATCTTGGCCACAGAGCATGCTGCAAGTACACAGACACTAATCGCAGAGAGAATAAAAAGTTTGGTTAATGAATGAGGAGTCAAATTCATTCGGAGCTTAATGAGCCAAAATTTTAGATAAAAAATCTTTAGCACGAAGAGATCTTGCTTCTGGATTATTAAAGAACTCATCTTTGGTGCAATCTTCAATGATGCGTCCTTGGTCCATAAAAATCACACGATTACTGACCTTGCGGGCAAAACCCATCTCATGGGTAACGCAGCACATTGTCATACCTTCATTTGCTAATTTCACCATCACGTCTAATACTTCACCAACCATTTCTGGATCTAGCGCTGAGGTAGGTTCATCAAACAACATAATGATCGGATCCATACTCAAGGCGCGTGCTATCGCAACCCGTTGCTGTTGGCCGCCAGATAGCTGGCCAGGGAACTTATCTTTTTGTGCAATCAAGCCTACCCGTTCTAAGTATTTCAAGCCATGAGTTTTAGCCTCATCAGCAGAGCGACCAAGTACTTTCATCTGGGCAAGGGTGAGGTTTTCAGTAATGCTCAGATGGGGAAACAGCTCAAACGACTGAAATACCATACCCACTCTAGATCTCAGCTTGGGCAAATTTGTTTTGGAATCATGCAAGCTCACGCCATCAACGGTAATTTCGCCAGCCTGAAACGGCTCTAATGCATTAATGGTTTTAATCAGGGTTGACTTTCCGGAACCAGATGGACCGCAGATAACTACTACTTCGCCCTTTTGGATCGTGGTACTGCAATCAGTTAAGACCTGAAAGTCGCCGTACCACTTCGATACATTTTGAAGTTCAATCATGATGATTTAGAAATAGTGAGCATTAAGAATAAATTAGCGAATGATCGCTACTTTGGCTTGAATTCTACGAATCACTTTAGAAAGCGTGAAACAAATAATGAAATAGGTAAATGCAGCCAAAATATAAGTTTCAATTGGGCGGCCATAATTTTTACCGGCAATTTCAAAACCTTTTAACAAGTCATAGGCACCAATGGCATAGACCAATGAAGTATCTTGAAACAAAATAATGGTTTGAGTCATGAAGACCGGAATCATGTTTCTAAAGGCCTGTGGCAACACAATAAAACGCATATTTTGACCGTAGGTCATACCTAAGGCTTGCGCTGCAAAACCTTGGCCTTTTGGCACCGACTGAATACCTGCGCGCACAATCTCAGAAAAGAACGCACCCTCAAAAGCAATGAAAGTAATCGTTGCTGATAAGTCAGCGCCAATAGGACGCCCAATCAACATTGGAATCAATAGGAAGAACCACAAGATCACCATCACCAAGGGAATGGAGCGCATTGTGTTGACATAGATAGTTACTGGATAAACTAGACTTGCCCTGCCAGAAAGACGCATCAGAGCTAAAAAGGTGCCAAACACAATTCCACCAACGGTAGCTATAACCGTCAGTTGAACGCTAAATAGCAAGCCCTTCAGTATGTAATTAGTGAAGAGTTCCCAGTTATAAAAACTGAGGTCTATGCTAAACATGTGTTCACCAATAAATCGCTAGGTTGAGTATTCATCATGATTAATGGGCTGTCACTTCTGTATTGGCAACAATAAATCCAGGAATACGGGAGCGCTTCTCAATGTGTGCCATCGCCCTATTCACAGCGAATGCAGATAAGGCATACAAAATCGTTACTGCTAGGTAGATCTCAACACCATGTGATGTTTCTTCCTGAGCTTGCATTGCAAACAAGGTAAGCTCAGGAACAGAGACCGCAAAAGCAACTGATGAGTTTTTAATCAGATTCATACTCTCAGACGTAAGCGGTGGGATCACAATGCGCAACGCCATGGGCAAAATAATGTAGCGATAACTCTGATAAGTCGTTAAGCCCAGCGCTATTGCTGCTGCTTTCTGACCAGAAGGTAAAGACTGAATACCCGCCCTAACCTGCTCAGCAATACGAGCTGAGGTAAAGAATCCCAATGCAAGGCTAACTAGCAAATAAGATGGGAAAGCTTTTAAAGGGGGTATGAATGCAGGGATTACGTGGTACCAAAGAAATACTTGCACCAAGATTGGAATATTCCTAAACAACTCCACCCACGCAGTAGATAGTCTGACTAAAAAACGGTTAGTTGGATTTTCTGGAGGCAAGGTTCTTAAGGTGCCCATGATGGCACCCAAGGAAAGCGCAATCAATAAACCGAGCCCAGCTACTGCTAGAGTCCAGCCCCAAGCCTTCATCAGCCAATCTAAATAGCTGGGGTCTGCATTTTTGCCAATACCCAACAAGGCGGAGAAGCAGTGGTCAACCACCTCTCCATCTAGAGTGCTTTTACAAAAAATTCCTAAATCCATAAAACCGATCGCGTAGGCATTAACTTATTCAAGTATTTATGAGCGATTTGAATTATTTCTTGTTGTAGTCTTCTGCAGGCTTGTCATTCAAGTTGGCCCAAGCATTTTTAGTTGCTGGGGACAACTGGAGACCAACGACAATATTTTTTGGTGGAATTGGTGACAAGAACCATTTGTTCCACAAACCAGGCATTTTGCCGTTAGCAACAATCTTGGCGATTGCCGCATCTACAGCAGCTTTAAATTCTGGATCATCTTTGCGGACCATGATTGCAATCGGTTCTGTACTCAAAACTTCACCAACAATTTTGAAGTCCTTAGGATTCTTGGAGTTGGCGATATTACCCGCCAAGATAGAGCCATCCATTACAAATGCATCAGCTCGGCCAGACTCCAATAATAGGAAGCTATCTGCATGGTCTTTGCCATAAACTTCATCAAAGTTCACGCCGTTGGCTTTTTCATGCTTACGGAGCAATTGGACGGATGTAGTGCCGGTTGTCGTGGCAACCTTCTTACCAGCCAATTGAGAGATTGAAGTGATGCCTGAATTGGCTTTAACAGCAATACGAACTTCCTCTACATATAAAGTGTTAGCAAAACTTACATCTTTTGCGCGATTGACATTATTCGTTGTTGTGCCGCACTCAATATCGACTGTTCCGTTTTGAACTAAAGGTACGCGGTTTTGCGATGTCACTGGTTGATAGTTAATGCGCAAAGTGCTCATGCCCAACTTATCCTTGATATCACCCAGGATCATGCGGCAGATCTCAACATGGTAACCATCAAAACGACTATCACCAGTGGTGTAGGACATAGGGATGGAGGATTCACGAACACCCATGGTGACTGCACCGGTTGATTTAATTTTATCCATTGTTTGGCTGGCAGCTTGTGCGTTAAAAGTGCCTATCAATAGACCTGCTGCAACCAAGCCTGCTTTAATTAAAGAAATGCTTTTCATGGGGTTTCTCCTGTTTTTACTTCTATTTATTAATTGATAAATAGTTACATCTGTATTTATAGCAAATTTATAGGTCTAACTTGCTTAAAAAAGCCTTTATTTGGGGTTAATACCCAGATAAATGATTAACAAATTAATGAAAAGAGAAGAAGAGAGAAAGTAGCTGGCCTGCCCAGCACGATTCGAACGTGCGACCTACGCCTTAGAAGGGCGTTGCTCTATCCAGCTGAGCTATGGGCAGTTATGTGCTGGGTATTTCTAGAACAATAAGGGAAAGTGGTCGGAGTACAAGGATTCGAACCTTGGACCCCCTGCTCCCAAAGCAGGTGCGCTACCAGGCTGCGCTACACTCCGACGGAACCGATATTCTACACCGACAGCGCCATTAGAGGCAAATCCTGTAAGATTCAGTCCGATGAGCACCCTTTTTAACGGCATAATTAGCAAGAAAACGAGAGCATTGATTGCTCTTGGCTTTTTGTTATTTAGCCTGTTAGGTACCCAGTATCTAGGCTTTGCACATAGTATTTCGCATGCTGGCTTTCAGGGCGTTAATGTAGAGCTCAGCACTGATGATCGCGCCGCCTTTGGCATATCTCATGCTGCAGCCGATTGCCATTTATTTGATGCCTTAACCCTCGCCAGTTTTATTGCGCCAGATGTTCACTCTTCTATCGGGGTGCTTTCTTATTCAGGCACTTTTACCCCACTCTTAGAGGTAACGGTTTTCCAGGCTCTTGCCTCACCCTATCAATCCCGAGCTCCTCCCAGCATCACTCTTTAATTGCATTGCCCTCGCCTTATTGGCGAGTTTATGTGCGTTTACCTATTGAGATAGCTCAATAGATTTAAGAGTGAAGTATGAAATTTAGAATCTCCTATCAATTGGCTTTATTAAGCGCTTTGGGTGTAAGCCTTCCTTACTCCGCAAGAGCGGAAGATCCAAATGGCGGCTTAGTGATTGAATCGAACGCCATCTCCGAAAATAATCTTATGAGCCCGAGCAAAGTTTTGTCAGGCGATGAGTTGCAAAATAAGCTGGGGGGCAACCTGGGCGCTACCCTCTCCAATGAACTGGGGGTTTCTGCAACCGGATTTGGTGCAGGCGCCTCTAGGCCAGTTATTCGCGGGCTCGAAGGTGCGCGGGTGCAGATTTTAGAAAATGGTCTATCAGTAAGTGACGTATCCAGTATTTCGGCAGATCATGCTACCGCCAACCCCTTACAAAGTACGCGTCAAATTGAAATCCTGCGTGGCGCATCTGCATTGATGTATGGGTCTGGATCGAGCGGCGGCTTGGTCAATGTGATTAATGATCGCATTGCCACCTCCCTCCCAGGAGAGCCAACGGGCTCCGTAAATACGAGCTATGAAACCGCCAATCAAGGCAAGACCGCCAGCGCAGTAGTCGATACATCCACTGGACCGATTGCCTTTCATATTGATACCGCCATTAGCAATGCCAATGACTATCAAATTCCTGGCTACGCAGAGCAAGGAGGGCCGAATGCTAACTGGGCAATCAGCCCCGGCGTTCCGCAAAATGTGCCTTACTCTGGCAAGCTACCCTTCTCCTTTAATAATGAGAATAACTTAGGGCTGGGTGCTTCTTATATTGGTGATCATGGTTATACCGGCGTCTCCCTATTGCGCCTTAATCATGACTATGGCGTTCCTACTGCTGATGGCGGATTTATTAACCAATCGCAAAATCGATATGATTTGCAGCATGAAACCCGCGATCCTATGGATGGTTTTAGCGCTTTCAAATTCAGCATCTCTAATAGCCATTACATGCACAATGAATTTGATAATAACGGCATGCCGCAAACCAATTGGGTAAATGATGCAACAGAATTACGCGCGGTACTAGATCATCAATCTTGGATGGGCTGGAAAGGCAGTGTTGGCTTGCAATCGTCTACCGCCAAACTAACGGCAACTGATATCGCTAGTGGCAATGCAGATATCGTTCCGCAAACAGTCACCAATTCCAATGCGCTATTTTGGGTGGAGCAAGGTAATTTTGGTGACTTTAAAAATAGTCTTGGTTTGCGCTACAACTATGTGACCCAGAACCCTAATCAGGCCAGCGTTTACGCCGACTCTATTTCTACTTATAGTCCACCCTCACTCATTAACCGTCAGTTTAATTTGGGCTCCTACTCTTTGGGAACTATTTACGAAGTGACTAAGGGCTATGGACTAGCTGCAGCCTACACCGTTTCACAAAGGGCACCAAGTGCGCCAGAGCTTTACGCTTTTGGTCCACACGATGCTACCGCCACATACATAGTGGGTAACTCCAATTTACAAATAGAGACTTCGCACAATATTGAATTGGGTATACAAAAAACGAGCGGACTCATCCAAGGTAAAGCCAACATCTATCAAAATCAGTTCAGTAACTACATTTATGGCTTCTACACTGGCAATACAGCCTCTGGTGATGGATATACCAACTATCCAGTAGTAGTCTCCCAACAAGCAAATGCCACCATTAAAGGGGTTGAAGGAGAATTAACCTACAACTGGCAGCAAAATGGGGTTGGCACTCGCCTATTTGGTGACGCCTCTCAAGGGACTTTTAATAGTGGCGGCAATTTACCCCTGCAACCAGCCCCACGCTTAGGGGCTGAAATTGCGCAACAAGTAAATCAATGGAAAATGAATGCTACTTACATTCATGCTTTTGAGCAAACGCGCTTAGCTAGCTTTGAGATTGGCCCCACGCCGAGCTACAACCTCCTCAATGCAGGCGTGTCATACACCGAAAGAATTAACAGCATCTCTTGGACAGGCTATCTGCGTCTGACAAACTTATTGAATCAAGATATTCGTTATGCCACAACGCCAGAGACGGTACGCTTATACGCACCCCAACCGGGTCGCAGTGCCATGATTGGGGTTCGAGCTGCTTTTTAAAGGAACTGAGTGATGAGGGTTGCCACCAAACCCGAGCCCAGAATCACAATGACAGGGTTAATTTTGGTACGCAAAATAAGATAGAGGGTAATCAGCGCCAGTCCAGCAGTTAGCGGGCTAACAATCGAAGCCTTGCCAACGGCATAAACACCCGATGCCATGAGTCCGACTGAGATGGGCTCTAAAGCATTCTGAATAGATCGGCGCCAAGGGTTTTCGCCAAAATAACTCCATAAACGCCCTGCATAAAAACAGAGCACGCTAGAGGGAATAAAAAAAGCAAGTAGTACGACTAAGGCTCCCAATAAACCCGCCACCTGAAAGCCAATGATTAAGACCATCAGCATATTGGGCCCTGGAGCAACTTGTCCAATACTGTAAATGTGGACAAATTGAGTATGGCCAATATCAAACTGGTGCGCCAATAGAGTTTGCATCTCAGGAAGAACAGCAGTTCCTCCACCTACAGCCAGGATGGATAGGAGCCCAAAACTAAGCGCCAGCTGAATAAGCAAATTCATATTTTTGAATTTGGCCTGTAAAGATAAATTGATATCGGCGCCATGATCAAGAGCACTAAGGGCAATGATAATTTGGCAATGCTCATCAAAGCAAAAGTGCATGCAATGATGATGAGGGATTTGAAATGCTTCCAGTGTTGGTCGCCAATGCGATAGGTAATAGCTGCCAACAATCCGCAAGCACCTGCGGCAATTCCAGTCAAAATGAGATTAGCCAATGGATGATCATTGTTATTGATGTAGGCAACACCAATAATTAATACAAATAGAGATCCAGGAATGATCAGCCCCAAAGTGGCTGCAACTGAACCCCAAAAGCCCCTTAGGTGATCCCCAGCAAGAACCGCTAAGTTGACGGAATTGAGGCCTGGCATTGTTTGACTAATTGCAAGGTAACCCATGAATTCATCTGCGGTAAGCCATTGCTTCTTTTCAATCAGCAAGATTCGCTCATAAGCTATGATTCCACCGCCAAAGCTCACCGCACCAATCATGAGAAATTGAGTAAAAAGCTCTTTTAGGGAAACTCGTCCCTCTTTTAGGCAGAGGTCTTGAGAGGTCATTCCGGCTTACCGTATACCAATGCTGTTTTAGTGCTTCCAATCTCTAACCAGTCAGTCAGCTCTATCTGCAGTTTTTTGAAAAACTTATCAGCTCGTTTGTGGGCTTTCGCCTGAGCTCTGTTCTCATCATTCACGCGATAGGAGAAGGCCAATTCGCCTACCATCGGATCGCCCACGCTTTTCATCCAAATGGCAATTTCACAATGGGCTTGGACTCCATCCCCAAATACCAAGTTACCTATTGGTAAGCAGGCTTCTAAAATTTTATTGGTTTTACCACCAACAATACGCAAAGGCGCATCCTTATCTATTGAGAGCTTTGCAAGGCCAGGGAAAAATTGGGCAACACTTTCCAAGGACCTATCAAATAAATCATCAATAGGTACCGCATCGAGGATTGCGTTATTTGAATAAATTTGACGCTGAGATCCTGGCTCATCACCACGCAATATTTCCTCTTTAAAACGAATGCGAGATTTGATCTTCTTTTTGGGGCTGGGATTAAAGCTTGATGCTTGATCCAAATCATGGGCACGACACTTTAAGGTGACTTCAGCATAGTCATCAACCCAGACATTCTGTCTTGATTCTCTAACGCGCAAAATAATATCGTTTTGGCGAAAATCTTGACCAGGCGTGTCGTAAAAGTAAATGTTACGCAAACCAGTAGTGGCATTATCTAGATGAAAGAAGTCCACCTTATTGGTTTTGCAGAACTTCAGAATTTGATCGCTCAAAGCGGTGATTTTGCTATGGCGATCTAAACCTTGCGGCTTAATCAGCAGCTTAAATTCTCTATTGGTAATGAGCGGATGAATCTTTTTCAAAATAACCTCTTCTTTTTTAAGAGATTATCACCATACCGACTAAATTAGTAAACTTCAGGTACGTACATCTCAGGTGGAACAGGGCCACGCAAGTAATCCGGATTATGGACTCGCTCTGGAAGGCTAATCATAGGATGATCAATTTCCTGGTACGGAATTTGATTTAGAAGGTGGGTGATGCAATTGAGGCGAGCCTTTTTCTTATCGTTGGCAGCCACTACCCACCATGGCGCCTCAGGAATATGAGTGCGCTCTAGCATTGTTTCTTTAGCCTTGGTATAGGCTTCCCACATACGACGGGCCTCTAAGTCCATGGGACTTAATTTCCATTGTTTTAATGGATCATGAATACGCATCATGAAGCGGTTGTACTGCTCATCATCGGAGATTGAGAACCAATACTTGATAAGAATCACTCCTGAGCGAATCATCATGCGCTCTAAATCTGGAACTGTTCTGAGAAATTCCTCATACTCATCATCAGTACAAAATCCCATCACTTTTTCAACACCAGCACGGTTGTACCAACTACGGTCAAACAACACAATTTCACCGCCAGCAGGTAAATGTGAGATGTAGCGTTGGAAGTACCATTGGGTTTTTTCACGTTCGTTTGGTGCAGGTAATGCAACAACTTTACATACCCGCGGATTCAATCGTTGAGTAATACGCTTAATCGCGCCACCCTTACCCGCCGAATCACGACCTTCAAAAAGAACCGCAACCTTGACCTTATTAGCCACTACCCAGTCTTGGAGCTTTACTAATTCACCCTGGAGTCTAAAGAGCTCTTTAAAGTAGACATTACGCGGAACCTGAGAGCCAGCATCACCATCTAGCGAAAGGCGATCATCGTCGAGCTCCATTTCGAGCTCTTCATCCATGCTGTCAAGTATTTCTTCTTGAGCGCGCTGATACCACTCCGCCATCTCTTTATGCTTAGAGGTCATAGGATTTCCACATGTATTTTTCTTAGTTTACGCCCGAACTGATGACACTTTCGTTACAAGCTATAGGCTATTGGTTTTCGCTAAATATTGGCTAATCTGCTCGTAGCTATGAAGTGCTAGCCACTTCCGATCGGATGGCTGCTCAGGCGCCGATCCTACAGGAGGAAAGAAGGTCAATTCAACCTCTAAATTACGGTTTTTAAGCATATTGCTCATAGACTCAAGAAGGCCCATATCTCCGATAAATGCAGCTACATCAGACCGTAAGCCGGTTGCTCTCGATAGATAACGTATTGCCAGGGTATAGACCGGAACCTTTGCAATGACAGCCGCTTCAAATAAATTAGGCTTAAAGGGACGTACGGATTCCCCATTGGTTGAGGTGCCTTCTGGAAAGATGCAAATAGAATCCGACTTAAGCGCCCCACTCATCTCCCCCACAACAAAATGAGCATGCCTAGAACTATCCCTCTTAATAAAGACAGTTCCAAGTTGCTTTGCCATCCATCCAAAAATAGGCCATTTCTCTACCTCTGACTTAGCCACAAAACGAATCGGTTGAAATGCATTGATAGCGTGAATATCCATCCAGGAGATGTGATTGGAAGAGAGTAGATAGGAGTTTTGCGGAAGAATATGTGCATTCTTTACTGACAGATGAATTCCAAAAATGGTCAATAAGCGCACGGACCACTGTTGAATGTGACGATGCTTTGTCATAGTAGTGGCAAATGGGAATACAACAATCAGGGTTGCCACGCCACAAAGAACATGAATCCATATTGCTGTCCACAGAAAAAAGCGGGTAATAAATGGAGTTTGGGTGCGGTTGGATGAGGCTTTATTCATATTTGATATCAATATAATGCAACATCCGTATTTTAATGACCGTCATGAAACTGACTTAAAAATGTCATGATGCTTTCATACTGTATTGGCTTAATACAGTCTCATGATGCATTACAGAGCCATCTGGATTTCAGACGTACACCTAGGAACATCAGGGTGTCAGGCAAACTACCTCCTCGATTTCCTCAAACATAATGAAGCCGATAAGTTTTACCTTGTTGGTGACATCATTGATGGTTGGCGTCTAAAGAAATCATTCTACTGGCCACAAGCACATAACGACGTAGTTCAAAAGCTCTTGCGTAAGGCTCGTAAAGGTGCTGAAGTAATCTACGTTCCAGGAAACCATGATGAAAGTGCCCGTCAATTCTTCGGCCTCTCTTTTGGTGATGTCAAAGTAGTCGAAGAAGTGATTCACACTACTTTAGATGGTAAAAAACTCTGGGTTACCCACGGAGATCTTTTTGACGGAGTAATGCAGTACGCAAAATGGTTGGCATATGTAGGAGACACTCTTTACTCCTTCATCCTTTATATCAATCGATATTTCAATATGCTGCGGGTCAAAATGGGCCTTCAGTACTGGTCTCTCTCTCAATATCTCAAGCATCAAGTTAAAAACGCAGTGAGTTATATCGCTGACTTTGAACACATCATGGCTAGGGAAGCACGCCTTCGTGGTTGTGACGGCGTGGTCTGTGGCCATATTCATAAAGCTGAAATACGTGAAATTGACGGCTTACTCTATTGCAATGATGGTGATTGGGTTGAAAGCTTGACTGCTCTCGTTGAAACCCATACGGGCGAACTCAAAATTGTTCATTGGCCGCACATCCTTGGTGAGCCTATTGAAACTCCTGAAGTAACTTTCCAACCTGCTGTTGAATCACTCCTAAAAGAGGCTGTGTTATGAAAATTATGATCATTACCGACGCATGGGATCCACAAGTCAATGGTGTGGTGCGTACATTGAAACAAACCCGTGCGGAACTGACAGCAATGGGACATCAAGTTGAAATGATTACACCACAAGGGTTTAAGTCAATTCCATGTCCTACCTACCCAGATATTGCTCTTTCACTATTTCCAGGAAAAGAAGTAGCTCGCCGTATTAAGGAATTTGCTCCAGATGCGATGCATATAGCAACAGAAGGACCTTTAGGGCTTTCCGCAAGAGCCTATGCGGTTAAAAACGATTTACCCTTTTCTACCGCCTATCACACTCGCTTCCCTGAATACGTTAAAGCCAGGACCGGTATTCCACTCGCCATTACTTATGCCTTTATTCGTTGGTTTCATGGTCCTTCAATGGCTGTAATGGCGCCTACGATTGTGGTTAAAGATGATCTTGAGAAATATGGCTTAAACAATGTAGTGCTGTGGTCGCGTGGTGTTGATTTGGATATCTTTAAGATGCAAGAATCCAAAGCACTCAATACTGCTCACCCTATCTTCTTGTATGTTGGCCGCGTTGCTGTTGAAAAGAATATCAATGCCTTTTTAGAGATTGACTTACCAGGTTCAAAATGGGTGGTAGGAGACGGTCCAGCGATGGCTAGCATTAAAGAAAAATACCCAGATATCAACTATCTAGGCGTATTACAGCAGCATGAGCTCGCCAAGGTATATGCAGCAGCAGATGTGTTTGTATTTCCTAGCAAAACGGATACCTTCGGCTTGGTCTTGCTTGAGGCAATGGCCTGTGGCACACCAGTAGCCGCCTATCCTGTTACTGGACCTATTGACGTTCTAGGGAACTCTAAAGCTGGCGCTATGAATGAAGATCTTCGTGTCGCTTGTATTGAGGCTCTCAAGATACCTCGTGAAGTAGCCCGTGCCCATGCAGAAAAGTTCTCTTGGAGGGCCGCTTCTGAAGAGTTTGCGAGACATCTCAAGCCCGTTCCTACCCCTGATGTGCATGTCACCGCAATTGCATAAGAAGGGTTAGCTTTGTCTTCCCCATATCACATCGATCAAAATCCACACAAAGGTAATCGCGGTCTTGCCCGTGCATGGCACGCTGCCAAGAACTCTTGGTGCGGATTGGTTTATGCATTTCAGGAAGAAAGTGCTTTTAGACAAGAGCTCACATTATTTGTGCTACTTACGCCTGTAGCTTTTGTATTGCCCATTAGCCATCTTGAAAAGGCGCTTTTAATTAGCTCCCTAATCATGGTGCTGGTTGTTGAGTTACTCAATTCTAGTGTTGAGGCCGCTATTGATCGTATCTCGTTTGAGCATCACGATCTTTCCAAAAGGGCCAAGGATTTTGGCTCTGCTGCTGTCATGCTTGCCCTGTTTATTGCTGTTTTGATGTGGTCTGCAGTCTGCATTCCGCTTGTCTTGAAGCCGTAATAAATGGACTCTACCATTACAAAAACATTGCACAAGGCTAACTATGTCTGATATTCCAAACCCAATTGGCGCCTTTGAATTCTTTACCCCCAAAAAGAAGAAGGATCCGAGCGCTTCGAAACTGAACCCTATTAAGAAGCTATCAAAGAAATTGGCAAAAAAGCTTTTTGGTAAGAAATTTGCTACAAAAACCCGCAAACAGTTAGTAGAGTCTGCTGAAGTGGTGGTTGTCCCACTGGCGACAAAAGCAAAAAGACCTGCCTTCAATATTGAATGGGCCACTAGCCCTAGCGAAGTGAAAGAAGCTCAACGTTTACGCTATAAAGTCTTTGCTGAAGAGATGGGTGCAAATCTCTCTCAAAATGCTGAAGGTCTAGATATTGATGATTTTGATGCTTATTGCGATCACCTTTTGATTCGTGACCAAGATACCTTAAAGGTTGTCGGCACTTATCGCGTTCTACCTCCGCATAAAGCACAAGAAATTGGACGTTTGTATTCAGACTCTGAATTCGACCTTACCCGCCTTAATCACTTGCGCCCTAAGTTAGTAGAGCTCGGCAGATCATGTGTTCACCAAGACTATCGCTCTGGTGCTGTCATTATGGCTTTGTGGAGTGGCCTGGCTCAATACATGCTCAAGAATGGCTATGAAATCATGCTCGGTTGCGCTAGCATTCCCATGGCTGATGGTGGCCACTTTGCAGCAAGCCTCTATAACTCATTGGGGAATGATCAAATGGCTCCAACGGAGTTTCATGCATTCCCTCGCCTACCCCTGCCTTTAGATAAACTCAATGGTGGCCTGGATGTAGACGCACCTCCGTTGATTAAAGGTTATTTGAAGTTAGGAGCAAAAATTTGTAGCGCTCCAGCATGGGATCCAGATTTCAATACCGCAGACCTGCTCACCATGTTGCGCTTATCTGATATCAACCCACGTTACGCAAAGCATTTCCTAGGGATGTAAATCCTAGTTAGATCGTCAAAAAAATAAAAAGCCGCTTGAATTCAAGCGGCTTTTTTAGTTCAGTGATGGCGATTTACTTCAGACTTACCTGATAGGAGCGCCCTACGCGCTCCCATTCTACAGCTTCTTTTAGGAGGCTAAATTCTGTGAGCGGATGTTCAGCTGCCCACTCCTTAGAAAGGCTCACAAGATAGGAGCCGGCATGCTCCGAAACCTTGACCTTTGGAAGGCTTGTGTCATTTCGCCCCCTACAGAGAACCTGGGCAAGTCGAAGGCAAAAGAGCATGCGCCAGTCTTCAAAGCTATGGTTATTGGCTAATTTGCCTAGCTTACCAGCATGGCCTATCAATAAAGCAGCCAGCCTTGCTTGATCATTTTTTGAGAAACCCGGCATGTCTGCATTGCCAGCAATATAGGCGGAATGCTTATGGTATCCATTATGTGAAATGGAGAGACCAATTTCATGTAGATTAGCCGCCCACTGTAAGAGCGCTACATTATCCGCCCTACTTTCTGCTTCTGGCTTGGGTAGTTGCTGCAAAAAATCAGCGGCTAATTTGCCAACTCTATCTGCCTGTTCTCGATCAACAGAATACCGCTGCATAAATTGCTCAACCGTCACATAACGCATATCGTGATGTTGAGAACGTCCTAGCAGGTCGTATAAAACACCACTACGCAATGCTGCATCGGTTACTTCCATTGCTTCAATGCCAAGCTCATCAAATACTGCCAACATAATGGCTAAACCACCAGGCCACACAGAGCGCCTATCGTCTTTCAGACCAATCAATTCAACTTGACTTACGTGCTCGTATTTCAATAAATGTTTTTTGAGGGCTCTTAAACCATCGCGCGTAATTAAACCACTAGTAGCATTTACGCGACCCATGATAAGCCCGTCACCCTGCCCATTAAGATCATTGGCAGCAATTAAGTCAGCTAGAGCTCTAGCTGTACCAGATGAGCCAATAGCCTGCTTCCAGCCGCTTTTGAGATATGCGCCAGCTATCACCTGAATCTCACGTCTTGCTGCTAGCTCAGCCTCCTTAAAAGCATGGGCATCAATATTCCCTTTGGGAAAGAATCGCATGCTGTGGGAGACACACCCAATATAGAGACTCTCCATGAGCTTAGGCTCATACCCTTTGCCGATGATGAATTCAGTAGAACCGCCACCAATATCCACAACCAAGCGGTTGCCTTGAACAGCCTGAACTTCGTGTGCTGCGCCAATATAAATCAGACGTGCCTCTTCTACCCCTGCAATCACATCAATTGGAAATCCCAAAGCCTGTTGAGCATCATCAACAAACTGCTGAGCATTCTTAGCAACTCGTAGAGTATTGGTGGCAACAGCACGTACATTTGATGGATCAAATCCTCTAATGCGTTCACCAAAACGCCTGATCGCAGTAAGTCCGCGCTGATAGGCGTCATTACCCAATAATTTATTGTCAGTTAGACCGGCAGCTAAACGAACGGACTCACGTAAGGTGTCAATGGGGCGTAATTGAGTGCCAGAAGGCGTATTTACTGCCTGAGCGACAAGCATCCGAAAGCTACTGGATCCCAAATCTACGGCAGCAACTAAGTTTTCCGAATGAGATGAAAGATCTACGGGATTGCTGGCCAATATATTCCCCAAAAATGGATTGCTGTATCAATTGTGTCTATTTTATGTAAAAACCATGACACATTGATGAAAACCACAGCAGCCCTTTGTGGCTGGGATTGGCAGACTAAATTAGGCCGCCAAATTTTGCTCGGAACTAGAGCAGTCTCGATTACCAAAGCTGCACAAAATACAGCAATCACCTGATTTAGGCTTCAGTATTGCGCTACAGGCTTTACAGCGATAAAAGTGATGGGTTGACCCAGACTCAAGAATTAAGATCTCTGATGCTTGGCAATGAGGACAAGTTACAGTTGATTCTAGGTAATTGATATTCGAATTCACATTCGAATCATGCACTACAAATATTTCATTTATATGTCACAACATGAATACTTAATCAGTGGTGCTTGGACTCCAGAAAGCCTGGCTGACAAATTCTTGATCAGCAATCTTGGCAATCAATTGATCCATCTCGTCACCATCAACGGCAGATGCCGTTAATACAGCCTGGATTTCAACATCATCACTACCAAATTGATGAACCTCAATATCTTGAGTCTGATAACCGGCAGCCTCTAAGGTTTTGATGAACTGCTTAAGGGCATGCTTCTGAGCATGCTTAGGAGTAATGATGTAGACGGAATTCGTTACTTCTACTGAAACTGTATCTAAGGGCTGTCTATTGATAAAGCTCACCACTGGTCTAAGCAAAGTGTTGGCGGCAAGTACAAATGCGGTAGCTAAGCCTGCTTCCAGTATCAGATCGGCACCAGCGCAAGCACCGACTGCACCGGACGCCCATAAGGTTGCAGCCGTATTAATTCCCCGGACATTGCCCTCTTCGCGCATGATCACGCCGGCACCTAAAAAACCAATACCTGAGACGACATAAGCCATGACATGGACAGCGCCATCATGTCCAGTTAAACGATTGCCAGCATCGACGAAAATTGCAGCGCCAATAGCGACGAGGATATTAGTTCTTAAGCCTGCTGTGCGTTGACGATATTGACGCTCTAAACCGATTAATCCACCGAATAGGAAAGCAGCACCAAGGCTAATGGATGTATCAATTAATGAAGCATAGTTAATGTTGTTAATGAACTCCATGACAACCCACCTATTTAGATCCTAATCCCAGGGACTCTACCATCACTTTAAATACCTCAGTGTTATCCATGAATCCCTTGAACTTTTCTGATCCAGGGCCTTGGGCGTTAAGAACGGCATCATCTGCCGTATGAACTCCGGACTCTTGATGGGTGGGTAAATTACCCCCCACGTGGATCGCATCCTCTTGTAATTGAAGGTATTGAGGGTTTGCCACATACTTGCCATCCTCAGACTTAATCGCAGGAACAAAAGTACCATCTAACTTTGGATGAAGAGTCTCGTAGTGATCGGGATAGCTTCCATAAAAGAATGCAAGACGCTTTGAGACGTCAATCTGGTTTGGGTAACCCTGAATATCGGCTTTTGGATAATTTGGATAGCCTGCATCCGCATATGTGCCAACTTTTTCACGTAATGGGCCTGGCTTGTTGTCATTGACAACGCCGACAATAGACCCGCTATGGGTATGATCAGGTGTGACAATAATCAAGGTATCCGGGTGGGTTTTAGCAAAGTCTCTGGCAATTTGCACTGCATTGCTAAGCATGATGGTATCGAACGCTGCTCGCTCCCAATCTAAGGGATGGTTGAACTTATCAATCAGAGCAGCTTCCACCATAAGGAAGAAGCCGTTTGGATTTCTAGATAAAACATCAATAGCCGATTGCGTCATCTCCGTGAGATCAGGTTGGTTGGGATATTGCTCTACTGTATTCTTTTTGAGATAGAGGCGATCTAAAGAGCCATCCATATTGTCAGGATGAAATACGCCGAATAACTTTTTAGTATTTTTGCTCTGAGCAGCAGAAATGAGTTCTTGTTTGGTAAATGCTACCTGATAGCCATCTGACTTAAAACTTTCCACCAAATTTTTCTCATCTTTACGCTTTGAGCCTTTGGCTGACTGAGGATAAAAATAAGCAGAGCCACCACCCAAGATAACTTCCGCACCACTAGCTAGAAGTTGGTCGGCAATGTATTGTTTATCTGCTCTACGTCTTGTATGAGAAACCACGGCTCCGGGAGTAGCATCCTCAAGCTCGGCATCAGACACAATACCGACGGACATTTTGGTATTGCGTTTTACTAGCTCAGCTATGGTTTCAACTTTAGGATGCGAAAAATTATCACTAGCACGAGAAACATAGACGCCCATGGCGTTAACCGCTGTTTTATGACCTGTTGTGTAGGCACTCATGGAATTGGCAGAGTCTGTAATTAAAGAGTCTGACCCTGAAGTGCCTATCATCGCAGTACTAGGCATATCGTCAAACGCTAATCTTCCCTGATACTTGCCCTCCTGAATTCCCTTAGATAAGACTCTGGCAGTGGTACGGTTAGCGATGGTCATGCCATCACCAATAAAGAGAATCACATTCTTTACGCGACGTGGTCCGCTTGCATATACATCCCATGACACTTGTAACTGCTCTTGCTGTGCTTTGGCTGTAACTTGATATTTTCCCGCTTTGAGTAATTGCACATCCCGAATGTAAACTGAGCTACCTTTGCCGTTTTCATTAGCAATAAATTCTGGCTTGTTCTTGGTGAAGGTATTCAGTGATCTGCCATTGAGCTCGATATTCACATCATCTAGATTGACTACAGAATTAAATTCAACCTTAATGTCGAACTTGGAGCCAGCCAATATGGCAGCCTGATTAATTGGATAGATAGCGGCTGCTTGTAATAATCCAGCGCAAGATGCTAACAAAGCCAGCGCTAAAGCTTGGAGGTAACGAGAAATATTCATGGTTTCTTTGGGTGCAAAAATTGGGTCAAATTACAATATCTACCAAGAAGATGACATCGTTATGACAGCGGAAATACACCCTTAGAGAGCCGTTTTCTTTGAAGCAGTCTTTAATTTCTTGCTTTTCACTGCCTTCTTGAAAAGTTCAAAATCCTGCTCATTTTGCTTTGCATAGGATCGCGCGAACACATAAAAGGCCGCAGAAAAATCATCTGACTCACCGCAATACCCTGAAATCATGGCTGCATCACCTGAGCGCGCATGACCAAGAGCTAAAGCCCAACCAAACAATCTAGCGTAGTCAGGAAAGTTTTTTAAAGAAACCCCGCCAGGGCCAACTTCCATGCCACCCTTCATATCACGTAATTGACGGAGATAAAAACCCTGGCTTCGGTCAATATCAAATTGTACGGATCCGTAGTTTAAAAAGATATCAGGAGCCCCCTGCAGTAAGCGTTGACCAGCAACAACGCGCTGCCCCATATCTCGGTAAATAGATTCGCCAATATAAGGGCTCAAGACTGATTTTTGCGCTTCCTTATATTGCAAAAAGAGCGGGTCATTTTCACTATCACCCTCAAAATAAAGAACCAAGCAATTCGTACCAACACTGCCAACACCCACAACTTTGCGGGCATAGTCTTTTAAACCATAGCGCTGAAAAAGAATTTTGCGATCCGCTAGCAAGGTACTCGCATAATTTAATAAAGCCTTATCAATTAATTTCTCTAAAGGAACTCCATACGCCTTCTTTTTAAAATGCTCAATTAATGGTGGCTTATTAATGATCTTCCGATCTTTACCAACCAAGGTTGTTAATTTCTGAAGGACCTGAATATTACCCTGCCCCTTTGTTGCTTTAAGGGTTGCATCAATTTTCTTCTGATGTTCTTTACAAAAGTGCTTAAGAATGTCCTCCTCACCAATAAATTCTTGGGCGAGGTCAAGGTAAGGCATTTTTGCGTACTGGCTCATACGCTTTTGATACTCAGAACAAATTCTGTAAACCAGTTTTTTACTTAAAGACTTATCTCCACCAATACTTTCACAGGCTATTACAGCGCTAGCGACAAGACGCTTCAGATCCCATTCCCAGCTACCAGGCAAGGTCTCATCAAAGTCGTTGATTCCAAAAACTAAACGATGCTCAGCAGTTCCAAACAAGCCGAAGTTGGAAACATGCATATCGCCACATAACTGAACAGTAATATTCGTGCTTGGCTGGTTTGCTAAATCCTGTGCCATGATTGCTGCTCCACCCCGATAAAAGGCAAAGGGGGATTGCAACATACGTTCATATCGAATTGGTATCAGTGATTCAATCCGGGACTTTGCTTGATTTTCAAGAATGGTAATCGGATCCACTCTATGTTTAGGAGGGGTATAAACACCCTGCTGCGCAATGCTGACGGATTTACGAAGGGCCTGACCATCGGCCATCCGCTTTTTGATGCTAGGCCGAGGATTGGCGAAGGACTCCACCGATCTCAGGGTGGCAAAGTTTGACTTCTTTGCTGTAGACATTGACTTCCTTAAGGGCGATTAGCTTTAATCTTACCCCTTTAATCAAGGAGATTGTCTATCTGAATTTAATGCGGTGATGAATTGACTGTAACTCATCCCTGATTTGAGCATGCTCTAATTTATCCATGGGCAAGTCCATTAAAAGCTCAATGCGATTACGTAGGCCCATTTCCACTTGTTTAAAGGCATCAAGCATCGCTGAGTCACCCGAATCAACAGCCGCTGGGTCAGCGAACCCCCAGTGGGCACTAGCAGGATGCCCTGGCCAATATGGACACTCTTCTCCTGCCGCAGAATCACACACGGTAATAATAAAATCCATGCGAGGAGCACCCTCTTGTCCATACTCATCCCAACTCTTGCTGCGCAAAAGGTCAAGGGGATAATCTAGCTCTTTAGCAATCCTTAAGGCGATTGGGTGAACAAATCCTGCGGGTCTTGAACCTGCTGAATAGCCGATCAATTTTCCACGGCTTAAAGTGGTTGCTAAGACTTCACCTAGAATGGATCTGGCAGAGTTTCCAGTACACAAAAAAAGAATATTGTATTTTTTATCCATATTCAAAGTCTATTTCGGTTACACCACTTCGTCTAGTCTTAGAGAATATCGCGTATCGACTAAAAACGGATTCTTGCTCGAATCAAGCAAAATACTATAGTTCTTCGACTTTTCATCGAAACTAATAGGCACTGGCTCAATGCTGGATTCGTTTCTCAATACGGAAGAAAGATAGTCCGTTAGGGCCTTATTCATGAATTATTAGATCCTATTAATAACAATAATCCTGATCATACGTTTGGTATATGGCAGTTTTGTTAAGGCGCCTAATGAATCTAACTTCCAAGTCTATGGGAAACGTAGCGTTTAGCGTAGGCAAGCCGTGCTTCGTACCATGCCTGCCATACTAATATGAATAATTTTTTCATTGCGCCATCCTTATGGTTAAAGATTTGTTGAATGACACACTTTTGAGGTGTAAATAAGAAATACAAATTGATCGTGCTTGGAGATAATGTCAATGTGATGGCTTATTTATGACGAAATAAAGTGACTGATATACACTTAATCAAGAAAAAGCTTACTTACCAAAGGAATCTAGATGACTCAATGGGATCTGTACGGGACTATTGCCCTGAGGCTGGGTTTAGCCCTTCTTGTTGGGGCCATATTAGGCTTAAATCGCTGGTTACATCACAAATCGGCCGGAATACGCACACACGCTTTGGTCTCGATTGGTTCCGCTACCGCAGTTTTACTCATCTCAGACTTTGTGCGGGATGATGCGCAATCAGTAAGCCGTGTCCTGCAAGGCTTAATTACCGGTCTTGGGTTTTTGGGTGCAGGCGTAATTATTCGCGAGCAACGATCCCAAAAGATCTTCGGTCTAACTACGGCTGCCAGCATTTGGTCTTGCGCCTTAATAGGTGCCGCTTTTGGGGCAGGTCAATTTGCATTGGGAGGACTTAGTCTTGGGGCTATATTGCTGACCCTAATTATTGGAGGCCCTCTAGAGAAGCTGGTTGCCAGCTGCACTGGGGTCAAAAGGACCTCGGAGGTATCTGGGGAGCCTGAATAAACCCCCTTTAGGGCTCCAAAAAGCCACTTTTGTCATATTAGTTTGCTAGGATTGCGTCTAACTTAATAAATGGGTTGAATCAAGATGAGCAAATATCAATATGAAGATGCCGTAAAACAGCTGCAAGAATCAGGCAGTATTGGGCTTGTTGATCTTAAAAATCTACCCCACGAGGATCTCGTAGAGCTATTTGAAGAAATTAAAGTCTGGTGTCTCTACGCCAGCGGCAAAACCGAGAAGCTGCCTAAAGAATCCAAAAAGAAGAAAAAGAAGAAAAAGGAATAAGGGTCAGGCCTCAACCCTGTCTTTTGGGAAGCGTAGCAAAAATTTGCTCCCCCTTCCTGGAGTACTTTCTATCACCAATTGAGCCTGATGTCTGCTAGCAATATGCTTCACAATTGCCAACCCCAATCCTGTGCCACCCGTATCCCTTGATCGACTTCTATCTACTCGATAGAAACGCTCCGTCAACCTCGACAAATGTTCTGATGCAATTCCGGGGCCGGTATCGGTAACGGAGAACTCGCCTTGCCCCAAGACATTTACATCCCAAGAAACCTGAATTGACCCAGCATCAGGGGTGTAGCGGATCGCATTGGACACCAAATTACTAAATGCTGAGAGAACCTCACGTTCATCACCCAGAATATTCAAAGGCGATTGAACATCAAACTTAAACGTATGCTTTCCACTGGAAAGAGCTTCTGCATCATTTTTCAGAAGAGCCATGAGGGTTTCAACCTTAATGACTGTGTTTGTGGCTGGTAATGCGTTGGACTCTAGATTGGCTAAGGTGAGCAAATCTTCAACTAAGCTCTTCATTCTCTGAGCCTGAGACATCATCATGTCAAAGTATTGATCTTGCTGATCCTTTTTCAGGTCAAGAGACTGAACTGTTTCTAAAAAGCCCATTAATACGGTAATCGGTGTACGCATTTCATGGGATACATTGGCCACGAAATCGCGACGCATTGCGTCTGCTTTTTGTAAATCTGTGATGTCTTGTATTAGCAAAAGATGTCTATTCTGACCAAATGGAAATGCCTGTAACATCAAGCTCAAATTACCATCTGGGCCCATACGCTCAAGCAACAAGGGCTCTTCAAATAAGCGTTTATGAAGATATTGAATAAATTCTGGGCGCCTTATTAAGAAATTGATACGTTGCATTACATCACGCTTAAATATCAATCCAAAAAAGCGCTCTGCGATGCTATTGCACCACTCAATTTGATCGCTTTCATCCAGCATGACAATTCCATTTGGAGAGGCTTGAAATGCCTCAATAAAATGATCATGCTGTTGTTCAATGCTGCGAATGCGTTGCTTTAGATTTCTAACTAGGCGCTGTAAGCGAAAAAATACTTCCTCCCAAAACCCGCTCGGCAGAGGCATATTTTCAACGGTATCAGCAAGGATGCATTTACGAAGCCTGGCTAAGTTAATGTAAGCATAGACAAGGGGGATAGCGAGAACGAAGATTCCTGCTGCAATAGCCCACTGAGATCCCCAAAGGGACAAGACCGAAAACGCCGCTATAAATGCAACGGAGATGATAGTAAAAAAACGGCTTAGTGCAGAGAACATGATGCAATATTAGAACATCTCCACCATTCCCTGGAGGAAATGCTACGAAACGTCAAATATAGACTTAGGTCTCTGTAGGAGTTTTGGTAACGCGGTAGCCGCTACCACGTACTGTCTCAATATAACGATCACAATCAAAAGGAGCCAAAGCAGCTCTTAAGCGCTTGATGTGAACGTCCACAGTTCTCTCTTCAATGTAGACCTCGTTACCCCAAACCTTATCCAATAGACTGCTGCGAGAATGGACGCGCTCAGGGTTGGCCATAAAGAACTGTAACAATCTAAATTCAGTTGGGCCAAGAGCAATCGATTTTGGCTCGAGATTAGGCCATGTAGCTAAGACTCGATGTGAGCTTGGATCCAGCTTTAAGGGACCAACTGTTAGAGGGCCGGTATCTTCAATAGGCGCCTGCCTACGTAAAATCGCTCTAACCCTAGCAACTAGTTCCTTTGGTGAAAAAGGCTTAGTCACATAATCGTCTGCACCTGAATCAAGCCCCAGAACCTTATCGGATTCCTCGCTCTTTGCAGTGAGCATCAAAATAGGCAATGTCTTGGTGCGCTCATTTTGACGAAGCTCTTTTGCAAATTGAACACCTGATTTACCAGGTAACATCCAATCGAGGATAACTAGATTAGGCAACTGATCTTTCATCATTGTTAATGCAAGATCAGTTTGCATCGCCTTTTCTACTTCAAAGCCAGCGTGGGATAGGTTAATCGCAATCAATTCTGCAATTGATGGCTCATCCTCAACTATGAGTATGCGGTGAGTCATTTTGAAATGCCCTATTTATTCTCTATTAGCTTCGCGGACTAAATCTTCGTGCGGGATATGACGAACATCAGATCCCTTCGCAATGTAAATTACGAACTCAGCAATATTTTTTGCATGATCACCAATACGTTCAATCGCTTTTGCAATAGTTAACATATCCAGACCCGTACTAATCATATGCGGATCTTCAGACATATAGGTGATGAGCTTACGAACAAAGCCTCTAAATTCCTCATCAATCTGACGATCTTCTTCAACAACCTCGGCAGCTGCAATCGTATCCAAACGGGCAAAGGCATCAAGGCTACGACGTAGCAATGAAATCGCCATTTGACCCGACAAACGAATTTCAGCCACATTAATATTGTGTGGCATGCCAGCTTCAATCAAACGCTTTGTGCGCTTAGCTACACGCTCCGCTTCATCACCAGCACGCTCTAAATTGGTAATCGCTTTAGAAACTGCCATGACGAGACGAAGGTCACGAGCAGTAGGTTGACGACGTGCAATCAATTCTGTGCAGGCTAAGTCAATCTGAATCTCAAGATCATTAACCGATTTTTCATTCTCTATCACAACATTGCAGGTTTCGATATCCATCTGTGTGAAAGCACGCATTGCAGTGGCAATCTGTGACTCTACAAGACCGCCCATTTCGAGCAAGCGACTAGAAAGGGAATTGAGATCCGCATCAAATTGCGAGGATAAGTGTTTATCTGGCATGTAATTCTCCATTTAACCGAAACGACCGGTTATGTAATCTTCTGTTTCTTTACGCTTAGGCTTAATAAATATTTCGTCGGTTTTTCCGTACTCAATCAAGCTACCCAAATACATATAAGCCGTATAGTCCGAAACACGAGCTGCTTGCTGCATATTATGAGTCACGATTGCAATCGTATAGTCATTTTTGAGTTCATGAATCAATTCCTCTACTTTGCCGGTAGAAATAGGATCCAAAGCAGATGTAGGCTCATCCAACAAGATGACAGATGGCTTTACTGCCACTCCACGAGCAATACAAAGGCGTTGTTGCTGACCTCCAGAGAGGGATAGACCGCTCTGGTTTAACTTATCTTTTACCTCATTCCATAGGGCTGCTTTATTCAAAGCCCACTCAACACGTTCATCCATTTCAGAACGAGAGAGCTTTTCATATAAACGCACACCAAAAGCAATGTTCTCGTAAATTGACATTGGAAATGGGGTTGGCTTCTGAAAAACCATACCAATACGTGAGCGCAGCAAGTTTAAATCTTGGCCTTGCTCAAGGATGTTTTGGCCATAGAAATTAATCTCGCCCTCAGCACGCTGTCCTGGATAGAGGTCATACATGCGATTTAAGGTTCTTAGTAAGGTCGATTTACCGCAACCCGAGGGTCCAATAAAGGCGGTGACCTTGCCTTGCTCAATATCTAAATTGATATTCTTTAAGCCCTGAAATGCACCGTAATAAAAATTAAGATCGCGCACTTCAATGGCATTGACTGCCGACTTCTGCGACTCTTGATTTGCTGTATCCACTCTACCCCCTTGACTATCAATCTGATTTAAGTCAAACATTGTTTTCATATTAGTCATCATGCCTGCACCTTATCTCGGAATACCACTCGAGCAAGGATATTCAATCCAAGTACTGCAAAGGTAATCAATAAAGCGCCGCCCCAAGCAAGGTCAACCCAGTTATCGTATGGGCTCATTGCAAACTGGAAAATGACAACCGGTAAATTCGCCATCGGCGCATTCATATTGGTTGAAAAGAACTGATTATTTAGCGCGGTAAATAACAAAGGCGCTGTCTCGCCACTTACACGGGCAAGTGCTAACAAAATACCTGTCATCACACCACTCTGTGCTGCACGAAGCGTGATCATGAAAGCCACTTTCCATTTTGGAGTGCCCAAGGCATAAGCAGCCTCACGCAAACTTCCTGGAACCAATCTGAGCATATTCTCCGTTGTTCTCACAACTACTGGAATAGCAATCAAAGCCAGAGCGATCGTGCCAGCCCATCCGGAAAAATGTCTTACCTGCGCAACTACAAATGCATAGACAAACAAACCGATCACAATAGATGGTGCTGACAACATAATATCTGTTACAAATCGAGTAATAGCAGCAACCTTACTTCTATCGCCATATTCAGATAGATAAAGACCAGACAACACACCAATAGGGGTGCTGATTAAGGTACAGCAACCAATCAGCATCAAGCTACCCACTATGGCATTAGCAAGACCGCCGCCATCCGATCCAGGCGCCGGTGTACTGTGAGTAAAGAAACCCAAGCTTATCGAGGAAAAACCCTTGATGACTAAAACACTCAGAATCCAGAGTAAGAAAATCATTCCCAGTGCCATAGCACACATGGAAAGAGTCAAGCCGATCTTGTTAGCACGCTTGCGGCGGGCAAAAACATCAGGATTAATGTTGCTGGTACCGTTCATGATTTCAAGCCTTGCTTCTTCTCCATATTGTTTAGCATCCATTTAGCGCATGCGAGAACAATAAAGGTAATAATAAAAAGAGTTAAGCCAAGAGCAAATAGAGAAGATAAATGGTTGCCAGCCTCTGCTTCACCAAATTCGTTAGCCAGAGTTGAGGCGATAGATGTGCCGGGGGCAAATAAAGAGGCTGATAAACGATGGGCATTGCCAATCACAAAGGTAACGGCCATGGTTTCACCAAGCGCTCTACCAAGTCCAAGCATTACGCCTCCAATAACTCCTGCCTTGGTATAAGGCAGCACTACATTCTTCACCACTTCCCAGGTTGTGCATCCGATACCATATGCGGACTCTTTAAGGACCGGGGGGACAATAGCAAAAACGTCGCGCATGACTGATGCAATAAATGGAAGAATCATCATGGCAAGAATTAGGCCTGCACACAATACACCTACACCGTTAAAGGCGCCAGAAAACAATATTCCAAATCCTGGTATTTTTCCTAAGCTAGCTGCAAGTGCTGGCTCAACATATTCTGCAAATAGTGGTGCAAAAATAAATAGGCCAAACATGCCATAGATGATTGATGGAACTGCAGCAAGTAATTCGACAGCGGTTCCTAGAGGGCGTCGCAAAGAACCTGGGCACAGTTCAGTAAGAAATACTGCGATTCCAAAGCTTAAAGGAACGGCAATCAATAAAGCAATAATTGAAGTAACAAGAGTTCCGTAGATAGCAATCAAGCCACCAAACTCACCATTCACAATATCCCATTCTTGGGTAAAAAAGAAGCCGACACCAAAAGTACTCAATGCAGGCCATGCATTAATAAATAAAGAAATAATGATGCCAAGTAATGCAAATAAAACAATTAATGAAAAGAATTGCGTTACAGCCTGAAATAAAAAATCCTGTACCCGCTGTATGCGAGCAACTTTAATAGCTCTGGGATTACTTAGATCGGAAGGGTTTTGAAAAGTCATTGTTATTTCAGTCTAGGTAAATAAAAGAAAAAATAGCCCTAAGTAATCTTAGGGCCAATTTTCTGAATATTTATTTGATTACTTCGTTTGAACTTGTGACCAAACACTCTTACGGATATAGCTTGTTGTTGCATCCGGCATTGGCACATAGTCTAAATCTGATGCCATTTGCTTACCATTAACAAATCCATAATCGAAGAACTTCAGAACTTCTGCTGCATTGGCTTTGTTTTCAGGTTTTTTGTATACAACCACAAAAGTTGCTCCAGTGATCGGCCATGCGGCTGCACCAGGTGCGTTTGTGATAAAGGTATTCATACCTGGAAATTTAGACCAATCTGTACCAGCAGATGCCGCCGCAAATGATGCACCAGTCGGCTCTACAAATTTATCGCTAGAGTTTCTCATTTGGGTATAGCTAAGGTTATTCTTCTTTGCATATGCATACTCAACATAGCCGATTGAGTTCTTAACACGGCTAACGTTGGCGGCAACGCCTTCATTACCCTTACCGCTGACAGTAGATGCAGCAGGCCACTTAACCGAAGCGCCAAATCCTACTGTGTCTTTAAAGTTCTTGTTCACTTTAGAGAGGTAGTTGGTAAAAATAGCTGTTGTACCAGAGCCATCCGCACGAGTGACAACAGTAATGTCACCTGCAGGGATCTTTAAACCTGGGTTCATCAAAGCAATACGCTTGTCACCCCAGTTAGTTACCTGGCCAATAAAAATATCAGAAAGCAAGTCACCAGAAAGTTTTAACTCACCTGGCTTAACACCTTCAATGTTCACTACTGGAACAACGCCACCAATGATTGCTGGAAATTGCACCATGCCACCAGCTTCTAAATCTTCAAAGCTCATTGGCGCATCGGTAGCACCAAAATCTACAGTCTTTGCTTTAATTTGTTTAATACCACCACCAGAGCCAATTGACTGATAGTTTAAGCTATTGCCAGTCTTTGTCTTGTAAGCTTCCGCCCATTTAGCAAGAACTGGGTAAATAAAAGAAGAGCCTGCGCCAGTCATTTCAGCCGCAAAAGCAGTTGTACTAAGTGAGGCCACAACCGCGCCAGCAACTAGAGCTTTTTTAAATACTGTATTCATTTAAGGAGTCCTCATGAGTAGTGAATTTGATGCAATATGAGGACGATACGATTTGACTATGACGCTTTTATGACTTGTTTGTCATAATTAATTTTATTTATATAAATCAATAACTTAAGGAAACAGAAAAATCCTAATTAAGCTGTTGGAATTAAGTCAGCAATACTCTTAGCTGCACTCATAGCTAGGTCTGCATCTTTGGTTTCTACCATTACCCGCAACAAGGGTTCAGTGCCAGATGCACGAATAAGCACCCTTCCAATGTCTTGGAGATCATTCTCTACTTTGGCGATTTGATTGCTTAGTGTCTGGTCGGAGTTCCAGTCATATCCTTGCTTGAATTTCACATTCAAGAGCACTTGGGGGAAGATTTTGACCGATTCTAATAATTGGGCAAGGCTCTTGTTTTGCTTACGCATTGCTGCCAGAACTTGTAGTGCCGCTATTGTGCCATCTCCAGTTGAATGCTCATCTAGGCAAAGCAAGTGGCCCGAACCCTCACCACCAAGTAACCACCCTTTTTCTTTTAATAGCTCAAGTACATAGCGATCACCCACCTGAGAGCGCTCAAAAGAAATGCCTAAGCCTTTTATAGCATTCTCTACTGCCAAGTTTGTCATTAAAGTGCCAACCACCCCACCTAAGTCATGACCACGCTCTAAGCGATCTTTTGCAAGTACATAGAGCAACTCATCACCATTAAATAAGCGCCCTGTGCCATCGACCATTTGGAGGCGATCTGCATCACCATCCAAAGCAATGCCAATATCAGCGTTAAGCTCTTTGACCTTAGCAATCAATGCTGCTGGTGCAGTAGCACCGCATCCATCATTAATATTTCGTCCATCTGGATTAACACCAATGGAAATGACATCTGCGCCAAGCTCATGAAACACATGGGGGGCTGTGTGGTAAGCCGCCCCATTGGCGCAGTCAACCACCAGTTTGATTCCCTTGAGATTGAAGTCTCCAGGAAAAGTCGATTTGCAAAATTCTATATACCGTCCTGCCGCATCATCTAAACGGAACGCCTTGCCCAGTTCTTTCGAATTAACGCACCCCATCGGCTTGTCGAGTTCAGCTTCAATAGCTAACTCAAAATCATCAGATAACTTATCTCCATTAGCGGAGAAAAATTTAATGCCATTGTCTTGGTACGGATTGTGCGATGCCGAAATCACTATGCCAGCAGTTAAACGTAATGCTTTAGTAAGATAAGCAACCCCTGGAGTGGGGATTGGACCGCACAACATGACATCTACACCTGCCGCCGCAAATCCCGCCTCTAAAGCAGCCTCCAAAAGGTACCCTGAAACGCGCGTATCTTTTCCAATCAATATTTTGCAGCGCTCGCCTGGCTTTACATCCCGACTCAATACTTTACCGGCAGCGTAACCCAAGCGCGTCATAAATTCCGGAACTATCGGAAATTGACCCACTTCACCGCGAATGCCATCAGTGCCAAAGTATTGTTTTTTCATGAATGTCATTATAAAACTTAGAAATAGGGCTTTTAGCATCCAAGTCTAAGTATTTACTGCCTCCCAAAGCTTTAAGGCATCAATAGTCTCTGGTACATCATGCACCCTCACAATCTTGGCGCCACGATCTGCTGCCATGATTGCAGCGGCAACACTTGGAGAGACACGTTCATTGGTGTCTTTGCCAGTAATTTTGCCAATCATTGACTTACGAGATATCCCGGCCAATACAGGGAAAGCTAATTCAGAGAATCTGTGAAAGTGACTGAGCATATTCAGGTTGTGTTCGAGACTCTTACCAAAACCAAAGCCAGGATCAATTGCAATTCGATCATGTTCAATGCCTTGAGCAATAAGGAGATCGGCGCGCTCTTTTAGAAACTGCTTCACTTCAGCAATCACATCTTGGTATTCTGGATTAAATTGCATTGTGACTGGGTCACGCTGCATATGCATTAATACAACGCCACAGTTAATACTCTCCAGGACTGCGTTCACGGCACCCTCTTGTCTGAGCGCCCAAATATCGTTTACACAATCTACGCCTGCCATGAGCGCTTGGCGCATGGTTTCTGCCTTATAGGTATCGATCGATAGCGGTATCCCACAATCCTTTAATCCCTCAATCACTGGCAGCACACGATCTAGCTCTTCTTGTAGTGAAACAGGCTCTGCTCCAGGCCTTGTAGACTCTCCGCCGATGTCGATCAGATCAACACCATTTGCAATCATGTGCTCTGCTTCGGCAATAGCATCCTTTGCCACTTGAAATTGGCCACCATCTGAAAAGGAATCAGGGGTAGCGTTCAAAATACCCATGACAATTGGGCGCTTACGTTTGCTAAAGTCAAAAAGAAAACGCCCACAACGCCAAGTTGTGGGCATCTCTTGAATCTCTGTCTTAATCATCCAGACGGAGTCCGTCGGTTTTAAGCCGTTGCTGGAGCACTACCAGCCGCTGGACCAGGAGTACCAGCAGAGTTACCAAACTGCGTAGCTGGAGGTGGTGCTGGCGGACGTGGTGATCGACCTTCCATGATGTCGGTAATTTGCTCAGCATCAATGGTTTCCCATTCAAGCAAGGCAGCAACCATCGCCTCTACCTTGTCACGATTTTGCTCCAAGATTGATCTTGCTAATGCATATTGACTATCAATCAAAGTGCGAATCTCTGCATCGACCTTTTGCTGAGTAAGCTCTGAAACAGTCTTGGTGCTGTTACGACCAAAAATACTTTCAGATTCAGTGTCAACATAAACCATTGTGCCCAGACTATCGCTCATGCCATAACGAGTAACCATGTCACGCGCCATCTTAGTAGCACGTTCAAAATCATTGGAAGCGCCAGTACTCATGGAGTGCAAAAACACCTCTTCAGCAGCACGACCACCAAATAGAATTGCCAACTCTTCCAACATGCGATCTTTATAAAGATTGACACGATCAAATTCCGGAAGCTGCCAAGTAACACCCAATGCCATACCGCGAGGCATGATGGTTACTTTGTGAACAGGATCGGCTTTAGGTAGAACCTTAGCTACAACAGCATGGCCAGACTCGTGATACGCCGTATTACGACGCTCCTCTTCGCGCATGACAGCAGACTTACGCTCAGGACCCATATAGATCTTATCTTTAGCGTCTTCGAAATCTTTCATGTCAACTGAACGCTTATTACGGCGTGCGGCAAATAAAGCTGCTTCATTAACTAAGTTCGCTAAATCAGCTCCTGAGAAACCAGGGGTACCGCGTGCCAATACGGCAGCATTCACGTCTGGATCGATAGGAACTTTGCGCATATGCACTTGCAAGATTTGCTCGCGACCACGAATGTCGGGCAATCCAACGTGCACTTGACGGTCAAAGCGACCTGGGCGCAATAGCGCTTTGTCTAGAACATCCGAGCGGTTGGTTGCTGCAACAACGATTACACCGCTATTACTTTCAAAGCCATCCATCTCAACCAACATTTGGTTCAAGGTTTGTTCGCGCTCATCATTACCACCGCCCATACCAGCACCACGATGACGACCAACCGCATCAATCTCGTCAATAAAAATGATGCAAGGAGAGTTCTTCTTGGCGTTCTCAAACATATCGCGCACACGAGATGCACCGACACCAACAAACATTTCAACGAAATCTGAGCCAGAAATGGAGAAGAAAGGCACTTTAGCCTCGCCTGCAATGGCTCTTGCCAAGAGGGTCTTACCTGTACCTGGGGGACCGACTAGCAAGACACCATGCGGAATGCGCCCTCCAAGCTTCTGAAACTTCTGTGGATCTTTTAAGAAGTCAACTAGTTCAGATACTTCTTCTTTAGCTTCATCGCAACCAGCAACATCTGCAAAAGTTACGGTATTGCTGTTCTCATCAATCAAGCGTGCTTTTGATTTGCCAAAGGAGAATGCGCCACCTTTGCCGCCACCCTGCATCTGTCGCATCATGAAGAACCAAAAACCAATAATCAATAAAGTCGGTCCAAGGTAATACAAAGCAGAAACCAACATATTGGGTTCATCTTCTGCTTTGCCCGTTACTTGAACGCCGTACTTCATTAAATCACCAACCATCCAGATATCGCCTGGGGAGATGATTGAGTACTTATTGCCGTCCGCAGGGGTAACCTGCAAGGTGCGACCTTGCACATCTACACGTTTTACTTTGCCAGCCTTGGCATCGTCCATGAATTGGGAGTACGTAACTTGGTTCTGTTCTTTAGGCTTATCAAACTGTTTGAAAACAGTAAAAAGCACTAATCCAACAATGAGCCACACACCGATTTTTTGGAACATATTGCTGTTCAAAATTGAGTCCTTTTCTGGAGTGAACCAGGAGTTAAAGCGAATCGCTACCTAAGTATTTGATTCTACTACCACCCCTTTTCAAGGGCTAATGGCATATTTATTTCATAAACCCCCTATAAATCGGGGGTTATTAGGCTTAATTACTGCTTATCTAGATGATTATTTTGGAGGCTTCAGGTTTCTTCCCAAAAGGAAGATCTCTGAAGATTTTGCTCTGGATGCTTTTGGTTTACGGGAGGCAACCGTTTTAAAGACCTTTTTAAAGGATTCCACGATTTGGCTATAGCCGCTACCGTTAAAGCACTTAATCAAAAGTGCGCCCTCTGGCTTTAGATGAGCACTTGCAAAGTCCAAAGCTATCTCTGCCAAAAAAGCCATTCTGGCAGCATCAGCCACACCAACCCCAGAAAGATTTGGCGCCATATCCGAGAGTACTAAGTCAACCTTACCTTCAGCACTTTTTGGCAGCAGCGCCTCTAAGGCAGCCAGACCCTCATCCTCCCTAAAGTCGCCTTGAATAAAGCTTACATCCGCAATGTCTTCCATTGGCAAGATATCAATGGCAATAATTTGACCATCCGGCTTACCAGACTCGATCTTAGGATTGCTTTTGCCAAGTTCAGTCAGGCGATTGCGAACGTACTGAGACCAGCTACCTGGAGCGCTTCCCAAGTCAACAATAGTCATACCCGCTTTGATGAGGTGATCCTGCTCGTCAATTTCACTAAGCTTATAAACCGCCCTAGCGCGATAACCCTCTTTTTGAGCCATCTTCACATAGGGATCGGTTAGATGATCCTGCAACCAACTTTTATTAAATTTATTCTTTGCCACAACTTACCCACTTTCGACCTACATTTTCCTAGTTTCTGCCCCCTAAAGCAAAAGGAATCGTCGTAAAACCAATCAAATACCCTCTAAATGGGCTCTTTTAGAGCTCAATGCTCTATCATCGAGGCCATGACTGCACTAACCATTACCCCCGCTCAACGTAAATCCCTCAAAGCTGATGCCCATGACCTAAGTCCTGTGGTGATGGTTGGCGGGGATGGTTTAACGCCTGCCGTAATTAAAGAAGCAAAACTGGCAATCAATCATCATGGTCTGATTAAGATTCGCGTTTTTGGTGATGACCGTGAAGCCCGCATTGCAATCTATGAAGAACTTTGCGACAAATTAAATGCCGCCCCAGTTCAGCATATTGGCAAGTTGCTTGTACTTTGGAAACCAAAAGATATTGTTGATGAGGCGTATGCAAACTTAGGGCGCTCCAGCAAACAAACCAAGAAATCATTACAAGCGCCTCGCACCAAACGACAACCAAATCGCGCACCCACTAAAACGGGTGTTCGTACCAGCACATCAGAAAGATCTGATCGTCGCTCCGCTTCTAACAAATCACCATTTGAACGAGCCGCTGCCGTTAAATCAGCAACTCCCAAGAAGCGTGTTTTACGCTCCGAAGCTGCTGAGTCAAAGATTGGCTGGTCGTCACCTGGCTACCGCAAGGCTGCTGCTGCACCTGCGCCAATTAAGAGACGTAAGGTACGCATGAGTAGCACCAAGAAAAAATCACTTGGTTCTTAATCAATCTGGATTGAAATAAATGAGAAACGCCGCTAGTCGGCGTTTTTTGTTGCCCGCCAAACTAGCAGCAAACCAAGCACTGACTGAATCATGAACAAGGTACTTGAAACCCCATGCAGACGATTAAATAAGATGGCATTAGTCGATTCACTAACTGAGAGTCCAGCAAACAGCGCTTGATCTCGGAGAGAATTCATCCAAGGGATGATGATGAAGGCGGCAGTAACAGTGCAAGATAGCATTGCTAACAAGATCCAGCGTGTGAAGCGGAATTGTTGATGGCCCAATCTGACGAGATGATTAGCCATTAACATCAAAAGAATACTGAGCACAACACCGATCAGTGCCGTTGCTTTAAATAGATTCGCCGCAACCATGCCGGCGACCTGACGATCACCGAGGGTAGAAAATAAGACAGGGACGACTAAAAATCCAACGGTAATGAAACTACCAACCCAAAGCCCAGATACGACTGTAAAAGCTCTCTGGGTTCGGGTATTGCTCATTAGATATATTTGACTGCGAGAATTTCTACTTCACGATTACCACCAGGGGCCTGGACAGCAACCACGTCACCCTCTTCTTTGCTAATTAAAGCGCGTGCAATTGGTGAGCTAATCGAAATCTTATTAGAGGCAATGTCCGCTTCATCATCCCCCACGATTTGATAAGTGAACTTAGTGCCATCTTCTAAATCTTCAAGATCTACAGTTGCGCCAAATACAACTCGACCAGATACATCGAGTGATGCTGGATCAATAATTTGTGCTGCAGATAGTTTGCCTTCGAGCTCCTGAATGCGGCCTTCAATGAAGCCCTGTTTCTCTTTGGCAGCATCGTACTCAGCATTCTCAGAAAGATCACCTTGAGCGCGAGCTTCTGAGATAGCGTTGATAACGGATGGACGCTCAACATGCTTAAGACGGTGCAGCTCCTCTTTCAGGAGTTCTGCACCGCGTTTGGTAATTGGAATTGTGCTCATGCTACTAACCTAACTTAAAAACAGGCGCAAAACGCGCCTACAAAAGTTAATTTTAGATTAAATGAGTGTCCGATGTAAGTTTTGCAGAGAATAAACTTCCAGCGACTCTTTGCTGCCATTTTGAGATGCCAGTAAGCCATCCATCACCGCACGAGCAGCGCTAATAGTGGTGTAGTAAGTCACACCATTTGCTTGTGCGCTGGTACGAATTGACCTGGAATCCGCAATCGCAGTTCGAGTCTCATCCACGGTAGTAAACACCAAGGAAATCTCGCCATTCTTGATGAAATCAACAATATGAGGGCGGCCATCCTTAACCTTGTTTACTACTTTTACGGGGAAGCCAGCAGCCTCAATTGCTGCAGCCGTTCCTTTGGTGGCAACCATCGGGAAACCAAGCTGATGCAATAACTTAGCTACCTCAATCGCTTTTGGCTTATCGCTATCTTTAACAGTCAGCAGCACAGTGCCACTCTTGGGTAATTTAATACCAGCGCCAAGCTGAGACTTAAACAAAGCTTCGCCAAAGGTTTTACCCACACCCATTACTTCACCGGTCGAGCGCATTTCTGGCCCCAGAATCGGATCAATGCCTGGGAATTTATTAAATGGGAAAACAGCTTCTTTAACGGAGAAGTATGGGGGCTTCACTTCAGACTTAATGCCTTGTTGCTCCAATGTTTGACCAACCATGCAACGGGCAGCAATCTTTGCCAACTGCAAACCAGTGGCCTTGGAAACGAATGGGACAGTACGGGAAGCGCGTGGATTGACTTCCAGAACATAAATAACATCCTTGCCGTCCACATTCTGAATCGCAAACTGTACGTTCATTAATCCAATGACATTAAGCCCCTTAGCCATGGCTGCAGTTTGACGCTTAATTTCTTCAACCGTTTCATCCGACAAAGAATATGGAGGCAATGAACAAGCGGAGTCTCCAGAGTGAACTCCGGCCTGCTCAATGTGCTCCATAACGCCACCGATAAATACTTTATTGCCATCGCTGATGCAATCTACATCACACTCAATTGCATCGTTTAAGAAGCGATCTAGCAATACTGGAGAGTCATGAGAAACCTTGACCGCTTCACGCATATAGCGCTCTAAATCGCGACCATCATGAACGATTTCCATAGCACGGCCACCCAGAACATAAGAAGGACGAACCACTAGTGGATAACCAATTTCTTCAGCTAGCTTGAGCGCCTCTTCTTCAGTACGGGCAGTACGGTTAGGTGGCTGACGTAAACCTAAGTCTTGTAAAAGTTTTTGAAAGCGTTCACGATCCTCTGCAGCATCGATCATGTCTGGAGAAGTACCAATGATCGGAACGCCGTTACGCTCAAGATCCAAAGCTAGTTTCAAAGGAGTTTGACCACCATACTGAACGATCACGCCTTTAGGCTTTTCTTTAGCAACAATTTCTAAGACATCTTCAAGGGTCAAAGGCTCAAAATACAAACGGTCTGAAGTATCGTAGTCCGTTGATACGGTTTCTGGATTGCAGTTAACCATGATGGTTTCATAGCCATCATCACGCATCGCTAAGGCTGCGTGGACACAGCAATAGTCAAACTCAATACCCTGACCAATGCGGTTTGGACCGCCACCCAAAACCATGATCTTCTCTTTGCTTGTTGGACGAGATTCACATTCACCGTGCTCAGCCTCATAAGTTGAATACATATAAGCAGTATTCGTTGAGAACTCGGCAGCACAAGTATCTACGCGCTTGTAGACCGGCACTACTTTTAGGCGATGACGCGCAGCGCGCACAGAGGAGGCATCTACACTAAGTAATTTGGCAAGACGGCGATCTGAGAATCCCTTCTGCTTCACAAAACGCAGTTCAGCTGCAGAAAGGCTATCAATCTTGCGTTGTTTAAGCTCCGTCTCCATGGTGATGAGTTCTTCGATCTGCTCTAAGAACCAAGGATCTACCTTCGTCTCGTTATAGATTTCATCTAAACCCATGCCCATACGGAAAGCATCTGCAAGGTACCAAATGCGATCTGGGCCTGGCTCATTGATTTCATTAATGATGTCATCTAGGTCAGTGGAAACTTCATCTAAACCATCAACACCAACCTCTAAACCGCGTAGGGCTTTTTGGAAAGACTCTTGGAAAGTGCGGCCAATCGCCATTACCTCACCAACTGACTTCATCTGGGTCGTTAAGCGTGAGTCTGCTTGCGGGAATTTCTCAAACGCAAAGCGTGGAATCTTTGTAACAACATAATCAATTGAGGGCTCAAAGGATGCTGGTGTTGCGCCACCAGTAATGTCATTTTTTAATTCGTCAAGCGTATAGCCAACCGCCAACTTCGCAGCAATCTTGGCGATTGGAAAACCAGTTGCTTTTGACGCTAATGCCGATGAGCGAGATACACGTGGGTTCATCTCAATCACAATCATGCGGCCGTCAACCGGGTTAATGGAAAACTGCACGTTTGAACCACCGGTATCCACACCGATTTCACGGAGCACTGCAATCGATGCATTCCGCATGATTTGGTACTCTTTATCGGTCAAGGTCTGTGCTGGGGCAACAGTAATCGAGTCACCAGTATGAACACCCATTGGGTCCAAGTTTTCAATCGAGCAAACGATGATGCAGTTGTCGTTACGATCACGCACCACTTCCATCTCAAATTCTTTCCAACCAAGGAGAGACTCTTCAATTAAGAGCTCACGTGTTGGTGATAAATCGAGTCCACGCTTGCAAATCTCTTCAAACTCTTCACGGTTATAGGCAATACCGCCACCTGATCCACCCATGGTGAATGAGGGACGAATAACTACTGGAAAACCAGAGCTACCTGTCTCACCTTGAATGCGTTGCTGCACCTCATGGGCCTCATCCATAGAATGCGCAATACCAGATTTAGCAGAGCCCAAACCAATTTTGGTCATGGCATCTTTGAATTTCTGACGATCTTCTGCTTTATCGATTGCTTCAGGTGAAGCTCCAATTAATTCACAGCCATATTTCTCCAATACGCCATGACGATGCAAATCGAGTGCACAATTTAAGGCTGTTTGACCACCCATCGTTGGCAGGATGGCATCTGGCTTCTCAGTTGCAATAATGCGCTCAACCACTTCCCAGGTAATAGGCTCAATATAAGTAACATCAGCCATTTCTGGGTCAGTCATGATGGTTGCTGGATTGCTGTTTACCAAAATGACTTTGTAACCTTCGTCACGCAATGCTTTACAAGCTTGTGCACCTGAATAATCAAATTCACAGGCTTGTCCAATCACAATCGGACCAGCACCAATAATGAGGATGCTCTTAATGTCGCTACGCTTAGGCATTATTTGCCTCCTTTATTGGCAGCATTCATTAGCTCCACAAAACGATCAAATAAATGGGCTATGTCATGAGGCCCAGGTGATGCTTCGGGGTGACCCTGGAAGCACAATGCTGGCTTATCTTTCCAAGCTAAGCCTTGAAGGGACCCATCGAACAGAGAGACATGGGTGACGCGAATGTTATTCGGCAGCGTATTAGCATCAACTGCAAAACCGTGGTTCTGAGAAGTAATAGCAACACGACCAGTATCTAAATCCTTCACCGGATGGTTGGCGCCATGGTGACCAAACTTCATCTTTAGAGTTTTAGCTCCTGCAGCCAAGCCCATAATTTGGTGACCCAAGCAGATACCAAAGGTAGGAACACCCTTTTCGATAATTTCTTTAGCTGCAGCAATTGCGTAGTCACAAGGACCAGGATCTCCAGGGCCATTTGAGAAAAACACGCCATCTGGTTTCATCGCCAATACTTCTGCCGCGCTGGTTTGGGCAGGAACTACTGTGAGTTCACAACCGCGCTCTGTGAGCATGCGCAAAATATTACGCTTTACGCCAAAGTCGTAGGCAACTACTTTTTTTGTCGGCTTTGATTTATTGAGAGTTCTATAAGCAGGTTTGCCATCAGGACCATGCAAATCCCATTCAGCCTCAAGCCATTCATAGGAGTTCTTGGTGCTAACAACCTTGGCCAAATCTAAACCTGACATGCCTGGGAAAGCTTTTGCCAATTCAAGAGCCTGCTTACCGAGGGATTCATAACTATCGCCCAAGTTACCTGCAACGATAGCGCCGGATTGAGCCCCTTGATCGCGAAGGATGCGAGTGAGCTTACGGGTATCGATTCCAGCGATACTCACAACACCTGCCTTAGTGAGATAAGAATCTAAGCTTTCCTCTGAACGGAAATTGGACACGCGTTTGGGTAAATCTTTGATCACCAGGCCAGCAGAATGAATTTGGTCTGACTCTGCATCTTGGGAGTTCACCCCGACATTACCAATGTGCGGGTAAGTCAAAGTAACAATTTGACGTGAATAGCTAGGATCAGTAATGATCTCTTGGTATCCAGTTAATGCAGTATTAAAGACAACTTCGCCGGCAGTATCGCCAGGGGCGCCAATGCTAAATCCGGGGAATAGTGTGCCGTCAGCTAAAGCCAACACGGCGGGGGGAAAAGAAGGAAGCAAGGGTGACAAACCATCTCCAGTCCCTGCTCCATCCGACGCTCAAAACCCCCAAAAAGACCAACCCGGGGTGTATTTATGCGGGAGGTGAGTGTCTTTAAGCGCTAGGGTAATTTAATAAGTTTCGAACCTTGCAATCATACCAGTTTTGGTCCTTAAACCTTTGAATTCCCAGCCAAACAGGCTTAGAAAGGGGTTTTCTTCCTCAAACCGAAAGCCTGAGGAAGATTTTCTGACTTAAAGATTAGGTTTGAGCGCCCTGCTCGATGATGGTCTTGATTTGGGCTAAAACTGTCTGATCTTCCATCGTACTGATATCCCCAGGATCGCGCCCTTCAGCAACCGCCTGTAATGCACGGCGGACGATCTTGCCGGAACGAGTTTTGGGCAAAGCATTAACCACATAGACACGACCTGGACGAGCAATGGCACCCAATTGGCTATCGACTGTCTTCATACACTCTTTTTCGAGATTCTCGGCTTTTGACGGATCCTTTGGAATCACAAAAGCAATTGCAGCCTGACCCTTGAGTTTGTCCTCAATACCCACTACTGCAACTTCAGAAATATTGGGGTGACTAGAAATACTCTCTTCAATCTCACGAGTGCCAAGGCGATGACCGGCAACGTTGATTACATCATCTGTACGGCCCAAGATGAAGAAGTAACCATCTTTGTCCTTGATACCCCAGTCAAAAGTCGAGTAGATTAATTTGCCGGGAATCGTTTCCCAGTAGGTGCTCACGAAACGCTTGTCATCACCCCAAACCGTTTGCATGCAACCTGGAGGTAATGGTCCCTCGATCGCAATGACACCTTTTTGATCAGGGCCCAACTCTTCGGAAGTAGCATCGTCTAGTAGCTTCATGTTGTAGCCAAATGAAGGTACGCCAGGTGAACCAAACTTGTGTGGCATTACTTCAACACCACGTTGAATAGCCAACATCGGCCAGCCAGTTTCTGTCTGCCAGTAGTTATCCACAATTGGTTTTTTTATCGCATCATGAATCCAGCTTGCAGTTGGCTCATCTAAGGGTTCGCCCGCTAAAAACAAAGCCCGTAATTTAGAGAGATCATGTTTAGTAAGGAATGCAGGATCTTGTTTCTTGAGAACGCGCACAGCGGTTGGAGCTGAGAACATCACTGACACGTTGTACTTTGCAACAAGTTCCCACCAGATGCCAGCATCAGGACGCAGTGGCGTACCTTCATACATGATCGTCGCCATTCCACTGAGCAATGGCGCATAAATGATGTAGCTATGACCAACTACCCAACCAATATCTGAGGTACAAAACATCGTCTCGCCAGCATTGCCAGTAAAAATATGTTTCATCGAGGCGGCTAAGGCTACGGCATAGCCCCCAGTATCGCGTTGTACGCCTTTTGGTTTTCCAGTGGTACCAGAGGTATACAAAATATAAGAAGGATGAGTTGCATCAACCCATTCAATGGGAACAATATCGTTTAGATGTTTTTGACGCTCAGTGGCGTAATCCAGGTCACGACCAGCGACAGTAGTGAATTCTGTCAAGCCACGATTCACAATCAATACTTTTTCTGGCTTATAAGCTGCCAATGTAATTGCCTCATCAAGCAATGGCTTATAAGGAACGGCCTTGCCTCCACGCGCACCCGCTTCAGCAGTCACAATCATCTTGGGTTGGGCATCATCAATACGGGAAGCCAAGCTGTGTGAAGCAAAGCCACCGAATACGACTGAATGGATTGCACCAATACGAGTGCAAGCCAACATTGCAAAACAAGCTTCTGCAATCATCGGCATGTAAATCAGAACACGATCGCCCTTTTGGATGCCATTCGCTTTATAGATCGCAGCCATACGATTCACTTCTTCGTATAGCTCTTTGTAGGTATAGGCTTTTTCTAGATTGGTCTCAGTGGAAACCGCGACTAGCGCAATTTGATCAGGCCGCTCTTTTGCATGACGATCTACTGCGTTGTAGCAAATATTGGTAAGGCCGCCCTCAAACCATTTCGCAAATGGTGGGTTGTCGTAATTCAGAACTGTATCGAATGGTTTTTCCCAATGTATTAATTTCGCCTGCTCACCCCAAAATCCATCCGGGTCTTTAATTGAGCGTTCATGATGTGCTTTATAGGACATGGTCAACCTAATCTAAAAGTTACTGAAATTGCTGGTTTTTCTATCCCTCTAATTACTTGCCTTTTTGGTTGAGGGCGTCGAATTACCATTTTTCGCAGATTTTGCAAGCCCTGTCGATGCGGATTTATGCTGAGATGCAGCATTTTTTCCAGAAGAATTACCCTTAGTTGAAGCCGCTTCAACCGCTTTGACTCCCTTAGGGGGAGCGCATTTAGCAGTCTTAGCTCCTTTACTGCCTTTTGTCGGTTTAGGACACTTCGGTTGCGGTGGAGGTGGTTTTTCCAGACTTAAACTCGCGTTATCTGCCATTGCCGACGAAACATCGCCCGAGCGATTGCCAGTTTTAGGAATTAATACGGTAGAGCCGGTCTTAATTCGCATCCCCTTAGGTATGCCGTTAACTTGTCTTAGCGCATCAGCATCTACGCCTAATGTTTTTGCTGTTTGATCAACGCTCTCTGTTTTGGCGACCCTTACTGCAGTCCATGAAGAAAGCGGTTTGGTGTATTTCTTGAGATTCTCTTGAAAGATTTCGGCGTGGCCAAAGGGCAATAAGATCTGCTGATTTGCATTACTCAGAATCACTGGCTTATTAAATGATGGATTGAGACTATAAAACTCATCAGAAGGAATTTCTGCTAACTTAATGGCCAAGGCCACATCAATATCGTTACCCACATCCACTGCAACAAAGTATGGGTGATTTTCTAGCTCAGGCAAAACAATTCCATAGGCCTGTGGATCAAGCACGATTTGACGGTACGCCATGAGTTTTGGTACATACATTCGCGTCTCAAGCGGCAAAGTTAAGCTTTCGTAATCCGTTGGCAAGCCTGCCGCTAGATTGCGCTTCTGGGCCTTAGATACATTGCCAGCACCCCAGTTATAGGCAGCTAGCGCAAGCTCCCAGCTGCCAAACTGATTATTGAGTCGTTGCAAATAATCGAGGGCTGCATCAGTAGACTGAAGAATATCTTTGCGTTCATCACGAAAAACGTTTTGAGTAAGCTGAAAGTCTTTGCCTGTAGCTGGCATGAATTGCCATAGCCCAACCGCCTTAGCATTGGACTTGGCATTGGTCACAAAAGCACTCTCAACAAAAGGTAGCAAAGCAATTTCAGTTGGCATATTGCGTGCATTTACTTCTTGCACAATGTAGAACAAATAACGTGAAGAGCGGGTCATCGAACGATTAACATAATCTGGTCGAGCACTTAACCAGCGAACCTGTTCGATCTCTAGCGGACTATTCATGGGCTCCATCTGGAACCCATCGCGAATTCGAATCCATAAATTATCAGAAGGAGCGTAAACCTTACTCACAGATTGATTTTTGAGATTGACGCGAGTCACTTTTGAGGACTTGGAATTGCCCCTCGCTGGCGTATCTGAAGACCAATCACCAGTACTTGCACAACCCGATATTAAGGCGGCTACTGCAAGTACCGCATAAATCAAACGCATCAGAACTTATCTTTCCAAGCGCGAATGACGGCCAATACATGTGCAGAACTTGGCAAATCTGCTTGACCAGAGATTGATTTTGCTGAGGCAATCACTTCGGCTTGATCGCTGCGCATAAAAGGATTGACCTGTAGCTCTTGCCCAATCGTTGTTGGCAAAGTTGGCAAACCTTTATCGCGGAGTTCTTTTGCCTGCTCAGCCCAGGAGATCAAATTGACATTATTAGGCTCTACTGCAAGGGCAAAACGAATATTCGAGAGTGTATATTCATGGGTGCAATACACCAGGGTATTTTTAGGCAATGCAGCAAACTTCGCCAGGGATTGGGTCATTTGTGTAGGCGTACCCTCAAACAATCTTCCGCAACCAGAGGCAAACAAAGTGTCGCCACAAAAGAGCATGGGTTCAACTACATTTGCCTGCATATTTGCAAAGTAGGCAATGTGACTTAAGGTGTGACCTGGAACTTCATAAACTTTTAGGCTAATTCGGGGCGAGGCAATTTCAATCTTGTCGCCCTCTTTTGCAATTTGAGTCCGGCCTGGGATATTGTCGCCCGCTGGTCCATAGACTGGAATATTGGCGTCAATGGCTTGCAGTAAGTTGAGGATTCCCCCGGTATGGTCAGCATGGTGGTGGGTAATCACAATTCCCTTGAGTTTGAGCTGGTGCTTTGCAAGATAGTCCAAAACCGGGGCAGAATCACCGGGATCAACGACTAAGGCAGAATGTCCATCGTGAATACACCAGATGTAATTGTCATCAAAGGCGGGAATGGGCCAAACCTGCAATAAAGTATTCTTATCCATAGTCCGATGATACCAACCCCACCTATCCCCTCGCAGACGCCTGCACCCCCATGGAGCTCTTGGGAGAAATGGCTGCAATCACCGCCTGGACGGTATGTTCTCCGCTGGGAGCAAAAATGCTTTGATCAGATCGTGGCAGATGTTTTTGGCTTTCATGCAGTTCAAATTGGCTTGCCCCAAATGAATGCGCTTAGCGAGAATCGCATGCCTTTGCATGCACTTTTGGTGCACACCAATGACAATCGAGAAAGTGCCTCGCGTTTTAGGTGGCACCCAATTGAAGGTAATGCTACTGAACTGCCGTTTGCCAATGAAAGTATTGACCTCATTGTCCTGCCACATGTACTGGAATTTGCTTCAGATCCCCATCAAATTCTGCGTGAAGTCGATCGCGTCTTGCGTCCCGAGGGTCGTCTAGTTATCTCCGGCTTTAATCCTGCCAGCCTCTGGGGGGCAAGACAATATCTCAGCAGGCTTATCGGCAACCCCTACTTGCCAAGAGATGGTCAATTTATTAGCCTCATCCGGGTTAAAGATTGGCTGCAATTGTTAAATTATTCCTTAGATCGTGGCCACTTTGGTTGTTATAAGTTGCCGCTGCAGGGTGAAGCATCAATGACCCGCATGGATTTTTTAGAGCCCATGGGAAATCGCTGGTGGCCCATATTCGGCGCTGTGTTCTTGGTTTCGGCAATTAAACGTCAAAAAGGAATGAGGCTGATTGGTCAGGTTCCACCGCTTCGCGTACCCGCAATTACTCAATTAGCCCCTGCTGCAGAACGCAATACATTAAAGAACAAGTAAATTAGCGCTATGCCACAAGACAAAACAGCCCATCACCCTCCCCATATCGTCATTTACACCGATGGTGCCTGCAAAGGCAACCCAGGACCTGGTGGCTGGGGAGCTGTATTGCGGTCAGGAAATCATGAGAAACATATTCATGGTGGCGAAAAGCACACCACCAACAATCGCATGGAAATTAGTGCTGTTATTTTTGCTCTACGGGCCCTAAAACAAAGAAGCTCAATAGAGCTCTGGACCGACTCCCAATATGTCCAAAAAGGGGTTACAGAATGGCTAGAGGGCTGGAAAAAACGGGGCTGGAAGACGGCCAGTAAAGAGCCAGTCAAAAATGCGGATTTATGGCAAGAATTGGATACTTTGCTTCCAGATCATGAAATTTCGTGGCATTGGGTCCGTGGACATAACGGTCACCCAGGTAATGAGTTGGCCGATCAGCTAGCCAATAAGGGTGTAGAGGATTTTTTACCTTAGTGCTCATGTTGTTCTGACAAGGCTTTTCCTTCGGTCTTATGAGAGAATGGGCGAGCCTTAAAATCGCTAGAAACTGCATTTAAACCATAAAAAACCTAGAAAAACGAGACTGTGTCAAAAATAGAATCTTCTCTGGATCAGCTAGTTGTCAAACTGGGCCAACTTAAAACCGTTGGCAAAGCCCGCTTGTGCTCGTTGTGGCAAAAATATTCACCCCAATTAGATAAGCTTAAGAAAATTGACTACGCCACAGTAAAAGCGTTTGTTGTGAAATTTAAGTGGCGCATTCTTTTGGTTTTAATTGTTTTATACGCCGGCTCAAAGGTCTACGATTATTTTTTCCCTGCAGCTGATAAAGCGGGCGGTCCAATAACAGTTACAACATTTGTAGTGGAGAAGAAAGATATCCCATTGATTCTTGAGGCAACTGGGACCATTGTTTCCAACAATATTGTAGATATTCGCCCCATGATCACCAACACTGTCGCCAAGATATTGGTTAAAGACGGTCAAGAAGTAAAAGCGGGCGATTTACTGTTTCAATTAGATGATCGCAATGACAAGGCTAACTACGAGAAACTCAAAGCTTTGGCTGATGACGCTCAAAGCCAGTACTTAAGAGCTAAGGAGCTAGTAGCCAAAAATTTCATCTCCAAGGCAGGCTTAGATACTTCCTCCGCTAATGCCAAATCTGCACTAGCGGCAGCCAAAGCTGCTGAAGTACAGCTGTCGTTTGATTACATTCGTTCGCCTATCGATGGGCGCGCAGGCATTGTGAACGTATTCCCCGGCTCACTGGTTCAGGCCAGCAACGTGGTTTCTACGGCTACCAGCTCCACTGCAACTTCCAGCGTTGGCGCAATGGTAACGATCACGCAACTGAATCCAATCAATGTGCAATTTGTTATCCCAGAGAAAGACATTCCAACAATCCTGGAAAACCAACTCGATGGCGAGGCAATGTCAGTACAAGTAACCGTTGGAGATTCAGGTAAAAAAACCTATGATGGCAAAGTGATCGTGGTTGACAATCAAGTCGACCCACAAATTGCAGCGGTAAGGGTAAAGGCCCAAATTCCAAATGACTCGATGAGCCTTCTTCCCGGTCAGTTTGCTCGAGTTTCCTTAATTGCCAACACCCTCAAAGATGCCTTAACTGTGCCCTCTCAGGCAGTCATCATGAGTCCTCGTGGAAAAACAGTTTATGTAGTTGGCGAAGGGGACAAGGTAGCAGCCAAGCCCGTTAAGGTTATTTACGAATACCAAGGTACATCTGTGATAGACGGAGTTAGCGCTGGCGATCGTGTAGTTGTCGAAGGCAAACAGAATTTACGCCCAGGTGGAAAAATTCGCGAGGCAAAAACAGCAGCCAGCAACCAATCATCAACTCCTAGCTCAGTAGAGAAAAAATGACGCTTTCCGAATTATGTATTCGGCGTCCAGTAATGACGGTATTGCTCTCAGTAGCAACCGTCATAGCGGGTACAGTCGCCTATCTTAAGATCCCCGTTGCTGCATTACCGAGCTTCAACTCGCCTGTTATCTCTGTCAGCGCTTCATTGCCAGGCGCTTCGCCTGAAAATATGGCGGCTTCAGTGGCGCTTCCACTGGAAAAAGAGTTTTCAACAATTGATGGTATTTCCGTCATTAGCTCAAGCAACTTTTTAGGCACCACCAACATTACGCTTGAATTTAATAACGACCGAGATATTGATAAGGCAGCAGTCGATGTTCAAGCAGCCCTCTTGAGGGCTCAAAAACGTTTGCCTATTGAAATGACGATACCTCCGTCATATCGAAAAATTAATCCAGCAGATACGCCGGTTCTTGTAGTGCGCATGAGTTCGCCGTCGGTAAATCTCTCGGACCTCAATGACTTTGCTGAAAATCTACTTTCCCCCAATCTGTCCACTATCACCGGTGTAGCGCAAGTATTAGTTTACGGCGCCAAACGCTACGCAGTCCGCATCCGCGTTCATCCTGATGCTCTTGGTAATCGCAACCTCACCATGGATGATGTAGCAACCGCTGTTAACAAAGCGAATGCCAATAGCCCGGTTGGCGTTTTAGATGGCCCTCGTCAATCTATTACGATTTACGCAAACCCACAGTTAGTAAAACCAGAGGAGTTTGCCAACCTCATCATTGCGCAAAAAAATGGTTTACCGATTTATCTCAAGGATGTAGCTGAGGTTAGTCAAAGCTATGAGGATGTTAAAACCTGGGCGACCGCAAGTGGTGAACGCTCGATAGCGATTGCGGTCTTAAGACAGCCTAGCGCAAATACAGTGGAGGTTGTGAACGCGGTAAAAGCTTTGATTCCGCAACTTCAGAAGCAAATGCCTGCCTCCATTAAGCTGCAGCTTCTCAATGACCGCTCCCTCTCTATTATTGAAGCTATACATGATGTTAACTTCACGCTTGCATTAACCGTACTATTGGTTGTGCTAGTCATCTTCTTGTTCTTAAAGCACATTTCTGCAACAGTAATTCCGTCTATTAGCCTGCCAATTTCTTTAATCGGTGCTTTTTTCTTGCTGTATTTCTTGGGCTACAGCCTGGATAATATTTCTCTACTGGGTATCACGCTTGCGGTTGGCTTGGTTGTGGATGATGCAATCGTGGTGCTTGAGAACATCATGCGATACGTAGAAGATGGAATGGAGCCATTGAAAGCCTCTCTTAAGGGCAGTAAGGAAGTAGGCTTCACGATTATCTCTATCTCCATCTCACTTGTTGCTGTATTTATTCCCATCTTCTTTATGGCTGGCCCTATCGGTCTCCTCTTTAGAGAATTTGCAGTGGTAGTTTCTCTCTCAATCTTGGTATCTGCGATCACCTCTTTAACCGTAGTTCCCATGTTATGTAGCAGATTCTTACCCCAACCGGGACAGCATGCAAAAGAATATGCAATCAATAAGAAATTTGACCAATTCTTTGATTGGATGCTCAAGACTTACATTCACTATCTTGATCTTGCGTTAAAGAATCGACGCATTGTTCTGATGGGTGCATTTTCTACTTTTGTTTTGACTGTAGTACTGTTCGTTAATAGCCCCAAAGGTTTCTTCCCAGAGGAAGATATTGGTCAAATTCTGGCAACAACTGAAGCATCCGAAGATATTTCTTTTAAAGCCATGCTGGCATTGCAAGATCAGGCTGCCGCTCTAGTGAACACTGACCCAAATGTCGATAGCTCGATCTCGGTTGTTGGAGGGGGCGCAAGCTCTGGAACGAATACTGGCAGAATATTCATCATCCTTAAAAATAAAGCCGATCGCCAAAAGATGTCCAAAGTCATGGAGGGATTGCGTGCCAAGTTCAAAGAATTGCCAGGACTTAACGTCTACATGCGCCCCGTTCAAAACTTACAACTTGGCGGAAAAAATAGTAAGAGCCGCTATCAATTTACGTTACAAAGCGTCGGCTTTGAAGGTGTTAACGAGTGGGCGGATAAGCTCATGCAAAAAATGCGCGCCGACCCTATGTTCCGTGACGTTACTAGCGACTCACAATTAAAAGGTTTGAATGTCAGAATCGATATTAATCGAGAAAAGGCTGCTAGTGCCGGCGTCACCATTGCTGATATTAGAACTGCTCTCTATGACTCTTATGGAGAGCGTCAAGTTTCAACCATATACACACCGGTCAATACTTATTACGCCATTCTTGAAACTGCTGAAGAAGATCGCCAATACGAGACCGATTTAAATAAGGTTTTTGTCCGTGGTCGCGCTACAGATAAACTCATTCCACTCTCTAGTATTGCCAGTTTTGTTCGCACTGTTGGTCCAACTGCTGTTAACCACCAAGGTCAAATTCCTGCGGTTACCCTTTCCTTTAACTTGGCCCCCGATATCTTCCTGGGTGATGCTACAAAGAAAATTGAAGGATACACCAAAGATATTGGTCTTCCACCATCAATCATTACAAGCTATGGTGGCGATGCTGCAGTATTTAAAAGCAATCAGTCTGGCCAAATTATTTTGATTCTATCTGCCTTAGGGGTAATTTATATCCTGCTAGGCGTTCTCTATGAGAGCTATATTCACCCTCTTACAATTTTGGCCGGCCTGCCCTCTGCTGCAATTGGTGCGATTTTGACTCTTCGCATCTTTGGTTTTGAGTTAACCATCATCGCTTCTATTGGTATTTTGCTGTTGATCGGTATTGTGAAAAAGAATGCGATCTTGATGATTGACTTTGCCTTAGATGTACAACGAAATCAAGGTATGACCCCCGAGAAGGCCATTAGAGAAGCCTGTATTTTGCGTTTTCGCCCAATCATGATGACAACCTTCGCCGCTTTAATGGGAGCCTTGCCAATTGCCCTTGGTATAGGCGCCGGTGCCGAACTAAGACAGCCGCTAGGTATTGCTGTTGCTGGCGGTTTGATCTTCTCTCAATTTGTGACCTTAATTATTACACCAGTAATTTACCTTTACCTTGATAAATATGCTGGTAATGGCCCAATGGATATTCCAGCGTCAGTGCTTGAAGGAACCTAATGCGTCAAGTTATTCTCGATACGGAAACAACGGGTTTAAATCCCGCTACAGGTGATCGCATCATTGAGATTGGTTGCGTTGAAGTGATCGACCGTCGATTAACAGAACGCACCTTTCACTATTACGTTAATCCTGAGCGTGACATTGATGCCGGCGCTTTTGCAGTTCATGGACTCTCTAGAGAGTTTTTATCGGATAAGCCTCTCTTCGGTAATATCGTAGAACAGCTGATTGAGTTCGTCGATGGCGCTGAAATCGTAATTCACAACGCAGCCTTTGACTTGGGCTTCTTGGATAATGAATTTGCCCTCTTGAAGCGCCCACCCTTTCGCGGTCTTGCTTCAAAGGTAATCGATACATTATTAGATGCCCGCCAGATGTTCCCTGGTAAACGCAATTCTTTAGATGCACTCTGCGAGCGTTTTTCAATTAGCAATGAACATCGTACCCTACACGGGGCGCTATTAGATGCCCAGCTACTTGCTGAAGTCTATATTGCGATGACTAGAGGTCAAGAGGACCTGTCAATTGATTTGATTGATTACACAGTTGGCACTGACTCATCCGGCCTTACTAAACCTTTGCCAACTAATCTCAAGGTCATGACAGCAAGCTCTGATGAACTTGAGCAGCACGAAAAGATATTGTCTGAAATTATGAAGGCAAGCAAAAAGGATTCTGTTTGGAGCCCTGCCGTCTCTGGGAGCTAAATCTATTGCTCTATAAGCTGGCAGTAGAGCGCTTCTAACTCTTTGACGTATTGCTGCGTATTAAACAAAGGAGCAGTCGCCCTTCTTGCCTCAAGTGTATTGCGTATTGCAGACAATACCTCAGGCTCTGTAGCAAAAGACAGCGCCTTCGAGTAATACTCCTCGGACGAATTGACGATGAGCTCATCTAGTCCAAGAGCGCTTAGTTGGCTAGCAGCCACCCTACCTGCAAATGTCGATCCAAGCTGCGTTAGAACAGGAACACCCGCCCATAAAGCGTCAGCAGCCGTTGCGTGAGCATTGTAATTTGGCGTATCCAAGAACAAGTCTGCCAAACGCAAACGGCTCAAATGGTCCTTTCTTGCAGGCACGCGATTGGCAAAGACCAGTCGGTCAGCATCTACTCCTCTAGACCGCGCCTCATTTTGTAAGTTCAGCATTGCCTTATCAGAGGTTTTTGATAACCACAAAACACTTCCTGGGACCTGCTTAAGCAATCTCATCCACACATCAAATATTTGAGGGTTAATTTTGTATGAATTATTAAAGCAAGAGAATACAAAACCTGTTTCAGGCAGACCCTGACTTGGTCTTGAGGGGAATTCACCTAACTCTGAAATGGAGATGCTGGTATCTACGGGAAAAAATGAATTTGGTAAGTACGCAATTTTCTCGGTGTAATGCGCATGATGATCTCTTGGAATTGCCACTTCATCCGCTATCAGACAATCGTAAAAATCAGCACCCGAGGTGCCTGCATAACCTAAATAATGAATTTGCACAGGCGCAATTTTTCGAGAAAATAATCCTGTTCTAGCGCCTGCGGTATGGCCATTGAGGTCAACTGCAATATCCAATTCTTGGGATAGTACTAATTTCTGGGCTTGCACATCATTGATGTTAAATAAGTCAAACGTCTTATCAAAACTTGAGGCTAATATCTTCTCGATATCATCTCCAGATCGGTTATTTAAGAAGAAGCCATAGATCTCAAACTTGGAGCGATCGTGATATTGAATTAGGTTCTGCATCAAGATGCCAACTGGGTGATTCTTTAAATCTGAAGAAAAATAACCAATCCTTATTTTTTCATCCGCTGATTTATGACGCTTAGGAAGAACGCTAGCCTCAATTGTGGGAAAGCGATCGGCTACAAAAATTTGAGCAGCCCGCTTTTGCTGTTCAAGGCTAGCTGGGGTTTGCAATAGCGCAAATGGGATGGATGCTGGCTTATTTTCATTTACCAAGGAAAGCATCTGGGGAACGGTTGGCTCTTGCTCATTCCAAATACAGGAACTTAGCTTTGCTGAAAGTAGTTGCCCCATTAAATAAGGATGGAGGGGCTTCATTGAATAAGCCTTTTGATAACTCTCGTACGCCTGCTCACCTTGCTTTAACTCAAGCAATGCGTTGCCATGGTTTGACCAAGCTTCGGCATACTGAGGATTAATGTTTAACGCGCGTTCATGGGCTAACCGTGCATCATCAAAACGTCCAAGATCAAATAATGCGTTACCGTAATTCGTCCACGCCTCTGGATAATTTGGATTGAACTGCAGCGATTTTTCGTAGCAGGCCAATGACTCCGCTGCAAAGCCGAGATCAGAGAGTAGGTTTCCTCGATTTGACAAAGCCAAAAAGTAATCAGGCTGCAATTCAATCGCTCGATCGTAGAGCGATGAGGCTCTATCGTAATTCTTCAGCTTGGCAAATACTGTAGCTAAATCTGTCAATATTTGAGCGTTATTCGGAACCAATATATTGAGTTTTTCATAGGTCTTAGCCGCATCTCTATAAAGCTCTGCGCCATGTTGCGCCTTTGCCAGATTTGCAAGAAGCTCTGGATTTTTGGCATCCAGAGTTGCAGCTCTACTTAATGGCTCAACAGCTTGAGCAATCCGCCCTTGCATTGCCAAAGACAGCCCCTGTACCTGAAGGGCGACTAGATCTTTCGGATTGGCTTTTAATATTGCACGCGCCAATCGATCGGCTGATTCAAGACGTTGGTTCTGAAACTCCAGCAACATCTGCTGGAGTAAGGGTGCATATGGCTGAGCCATGCCTTGATCAGTAAATTATTTAGATGGCTGCCGCAATAGCCTTACCCAAGTCGTCCGTCTTAGCGGTACCACCGAGATCTGGCGTTAGTGGAGCATTGCCTGGGCCTGATGCCAGTACATTTTCGATGGCAGAAAAGATTGCCTTGCCAGCTTCTGGGTAACCAAGGTGATCGAGCATCATCGCCCCACTCCAGATTTGACCAATTGGGTTAGCAATCATCTTGCCGTAGATGTCTGGTGCAGAGCCGTGGACTGGCTCAAATAATGAGGGGAATTTCCCTTCTGGGTTAATACTTCCAGATGGCGCAACAGCAATCGTACCGGTACATGCAGGACCCAAATCTGACAAGATGTCACCAAACAGATTGCTAGCGACCACAACATCAAAACGATCTGGATTCATAACGAAATGAGCAGCCAAGATATCAATATGATATTTATCAGTTCTTACATCAGAAAACTTCTTAGACATTGCCTCTACACGCTCATCCCAATAAGGCATGGTAATAGCAATACCATTGGACTTCGTAGCCGATGTGAGGTGCTTCTTAGGGCGGCTTTGCGCCAAGTCAAATGCGTATTGCAAAATACGGTCTACGCCCTGTCGAGTAAAGATTGATTCTTGAATCACAAATTCGCGATCGGTATCAGGGAACATTTTGCCGCCAACACTAGAGTATTCTCCTTCCGTGTTCTCGCGCACTACAAAGAAATCAATATCACCAGGCTTGCGATTGGCCAATGGGCATGGAACGCCTGGCAACAAACGCACCGGACGCAAATTGACATACTGGTCAAAACCGCGACGGAACTGAATTAAGCTGCCCCATAAAGAAACGTGGTCGGGCAAAATATCTGGCATGCCAACAGCGCCAAAGAAAATCGCATCGTATTGCATCAAGATATCAAACCAATCATCCGGCATCATCTTGCCGTGCTTGAGATAGTAGTCACAGCTAGCAAAATCAAAGTGATCAAATTGCATGCCGATACCAAATTTACGGTTAGCCGCTTCTAGCGCGCGTACACCTTCAGGCATTACCTCTTTACCAATACCGTCTCCAGGAATAACGGCAATTTTGGGATTCTTAAATATTTTTTGGGCGTTCATTTTTTGTCTCAAGAAGTTATTTTTATAGGGCTTAAAGGGTAATTTTACCTAGGAATACTCAGCTAATAGCTCTGCGAATCTGGTCTGGTGCAACTTTTTGCCCCTTACCAACGGAGTCACTGTCGTATTCGGTGGTGTTTTCAATGGTTTCCGGGGCATCCTCTTGCATACGGGTATTGTCTTTTGGGCAGATCGGCGCCCCATAACTAGCCCATTTTTTCAATAAAGTGACCTCATAGCCACATTGAGCGCATTTCGCTTTGCTTCTGCTGGCATTGCTTGGCCTAGGCGGTGGAAAAACAATTGCCTGATGCGGGTATGGACCAAGCTCTTGACTAATCATCATGAGCCTTACCGTAAGCTCCTCAGTCGCATGAGCCATGCGAGCGGGACCCTCAAGACCTACTGTTTGCGCAATACCCTTGAAATCTTCACCATGGCCACTAAAGCAATCATCCACTGCATGGCATAGCTCGTGAACCAATGTATCCAATAATTGCACGGGATCGTCAATTTTGGGTGAGATAAAAATTTCATTCACACCGCCCCCAGAGCGCTCCCTAGGCCAGCATTGGCCCAAAGTTGTTCTGGGGCTACTTGATGCAGGAAACCCACAAGACACCCTCACAGGCGGAATGGCATAGCCTGCCTTTGAAAATACCGGCTCAAGATGTTTAACGGCATCTTCCAGCCATGCTTCACGTACAGAATGTTGCTTCATTTTTATGCAGATTTAAGAAAGATTAAAAACGGTAAATTGCGATCATACGCCACCAAAAGTAGAATGGACGGATGAAAGATCTGGAAAGCCTGAGTGCATCCCAAGCAGCAAAAGGCCTCGCTCAACGCGAGATCAAAGCGAGCGATTTATTACTCTCCTGCCTGGATCGAATTGGACAGCGCGAGAGCATTGTTAAGGCCTGGGTAAGCCTAGGCAAGGAAAATGCCCTTGCACGCGCCAAAGCTCTTGATAAGGGTGCTATTAGGGGTATTCTGCATGGTCTACCCATCGGAATCAAAGATCTGTTTGATACCTATGACCTTCCTACGGGATATGGCTCCCCAATTTATGCAAAACATTACCCCAGCAGCGATGCAGTTTCGGTAGCTCTGATGCGCCAAGCTGGAGGCATTATTCTGGGAAAGACGGTCAGCACAGAGTTTGCCTCCTTTAAGAGCGGGCCAACAAGCAACCCACATGACGATCAACATACGCCAGGGGGTTCTTCTAGCGGTTCTGCAGCCGCAGTGGCTGATTTCATGGTGCCCTTAGCCACTGGCAGTCAAACTGCTGGCTCCATTATTCGTCCTGCGTCATTTTGTGGGGTTGTGGGATACAAGCCGAGCTATGGAAAGATCAGTGTTGCCGGAGTAAAAAGTTTAGCCCCGTCCTTAGATACCTTGGGGTGCTTTGGACGAACCGTCGAGGATGTTGCACTCGGTGTTGCCGCTATGAGTGGTGATTTGGATCTTGCCACCATCGAGAACTTGCACAATAAGCCGCGCATTGCCATTTGCAAAACTGCAGACTGGGGATTAGCAAGCAAAGAAGTTGCTGGCGCATTAGCCCTAGCCCGCTTTAGTGCTGAGACCATCGCCAAAGGAAAAGTAAGCGACTTAGACTTACCGCCTCATCTTGATGGGCTTAGAGAAATACAAACTCGCATCATGCTAAATGAAATGTCTCGTAGCCTTGCATTTGAACGTGAGCACTTTTCAAAAAAAATGAGCCCGCAAATTAACCAGCAAATTATTCATGGCTCGCAAATTAACTATTCACAATACGCAACTGATTTATTGGAAGCTAAGGCTGCGAGTTCATATATCTCTGAGTTATTTGCAGATCAACTGGATCTCATTATTGCCCCCAGCGCAATTGGTGAAGCCCCCCTTCTGAAGGAAGGCACAGGAGATCCTGTGTTCTGCAGAATTTGGACTCTATTGGGTCTGCCCTGTATCAATCTGAATATGGCAAGCGGACCCAATGGTTTGCCATTGGGCATTCAACTGATTGCGGGTCCGGGAAAAGATCGTTTCTTATTAAGCGCTGCAAGAGCGCTTGCAAAAAAGTTACCTGATCCCGTCTTGCGAGATCAGGCTTAATTTTTACTGCTTACTCCAATCAGTCGAGCGTAATGTTTGCGGACTTAATCACTTTATTCCAGTAAGGCAATTCTTTCTTTACTAATGCCTCGGTTGCAGCTGGATTTTGGTAACGCAATTCGACCCCTGCTGCATCGGCACGCTCCTTTACCTCAGGCATAGCCAAACTCTTCTTCACTGAGTCCGTTAACTTTGCAACAATTGGTGCAGGTGTTCCGGCAGGCGCAAATAGTCCTACCCACGACTCCAATTGAAATGAAGGTAAACCTGCCTCTGCAGTAGTCGGCACATTAGGCATACCAGGGTGTCGATTTTTACCAGTGACTGCTAGGCCTTTGAGCTTGCCACTTTGCACGTGCTGCATCAATGAGGGCGGTGTAGAGATAAAAACCTGTACTTGCCCTGCCAGCACATCCTGAATAGCTGGGCCAGAACCTTTGTAGGGGACATGAACCATCTCTACGCCAGTAATCTGCTTAAACATTTCAGTACCGATATGAGAAACCGAGCCATTGCCTTGTGAGGCGTAATTTAATTTACCTGGATTGGCCTTGGCATAGGCAATAAATTCTTTTAAGTTGTTAACTGGAACTGAAGGGTGTACTGCAATGACATTAGTAGAGACTGTCAGCAAAGCAATTGGCGAAAAATCCTTAATTGGATCCCATGGCAGTTTATCCATCAAAGCCGGATTGCCAACGTGATATCCCGAATAAGAAATTAATAAGGTGTAGCCATCTGGCTTTGCCTTGGCAACGTATTGGTAAGCAGTATTCCCGCTAGCGCCTGGCTTATTGTCGACTACGATTGCTTGACCGATAACACGAGTTAAAGGTTCGCTTAATAAGCGCGCTGAGGTATCGACCAAGCCACCGGGTGGATTAGGGACAACTAGGACAATCGGCCTGTCCGGAAAGCTATCTGCTTTGGCAACATTCAATAATGCAACTAATCCAAATAGGATAAATGCACTGCATACACGCTGAAATAAAGTCATCCTCGTCTCCACATCTTTTGATAGATTTATCGCTGCCCAACTTTAACGCTGCCAAAAACAGCTTGCGCCTCTCTTGGTAAACAGCGCCAGTAGCGCTCATTAGCATTCACGGTACCACCAAGAGCGGCGGCAGCCTCCCAACCCCAGCGTGGCTTGTACAAGAAAGCTCGGGCCAAAGCGATGAAGTCTGCATCACCGGCTTGCAAAATTTCCTCTGCCTGATGTGGATCTGTAATCAGGCCAACCGCCATCGTTGGTAAGCCCGATTGATCTTTAACAATCTTGGCGAAAGGAACTTGGTAGTTAGGCCCAATGGCGATTTTCTGGTTTGGTGAAATTCCACCAGAAGATATATGAACAAAGTCGCAACCTAAGGGTTTGAGCTGTTTGGCAAAGTTTGCTGTCTCCTCTGGCGTCCAGCCACCCTCTACCCAGTCGCTTGCAGAAATGCGGATGCCGAGTACACCCTTGTATGCTGCTCTAACCGCCGTAAACAATTCCAGTGGGAAACGAATTCGATTTTCAAATGAGCCGCCATATTCATCGGTACGTTGATTTGCAATGGGCGATAAAAATTGATGCAGCAAGTAGCCATGGGCACCATGGAGCTCAATTCCATCCAAGCCAATACGATCCGCGCGTTTAGCCGCCATGACAAATGCTTCTATTAAATCTTTTAATTCTGCTTTGGTGAGCTCATGCGGCAAGCGCTCGCCTTCAAGCTGCGGAATAGCTGACGGCGCTGCAGTTTCCCATCCACCTTGATCAACCGACAGCAGTTGACCGCCATTCCATGGCGTTGCACTTGAAGCCTTGCGACCGGCATGTGCCAACTGAATAAACACAGGGGTAGCTGGCGCTAATTTGCGTGCACGGCTTAATTTATCCTGGAGAGCCGCTTCAGTGCGGTCGTCCCATAAACCAAGGCAGGCAGGCGTAATTCGAGCCTCAGGAGTAACGCCTGTAGCCTCAATTATGAATAGAGCAGCTCCACTATTGAGAAGATTTCCCCAGTGCATCAGGTGCCAATCAGTTGCCTCCCCGTTATCGGCGGAATATTGGCACATCGGGGCCACTACGATGCGATTGGCGAGCTCTAATGGCCCACGAGGGGAATTGAGGGTGTAGGGTGAGAACAGGATGCTCATAGAAATGCCTTAAAAGTCAGAAAAAGGGATAAAAACACAATATGTAGCCTAAAGCGATAAAATAGTAAAAATAGAATAAACGAGACAGCGAAGTCGTGCAGGACCATGGTCTAGCGACTTTAATTACCCTTAAAACTACCATCATCCTTACTGAAGACTATGAACGCACCCCAAACCTTTGAATCAAAAGAAGATATCGGCCACTTTGTTGGCGGCTCCGTTATCAATCCTAAAGACGGTCGCTTTGCCGATGTCTTTAACCCAACCAAGGGTGCGGTAGCCCGTAAGGTTGCCTTAGCCAGTAAAACAGAGGTTGATGCAGCCGTAGCCGTCGCACAAAAAGCTTTTGAGACTTGGGGTCTCACTAGCCCACTGCGTCGTGCTCGCATCATGTTTAAGTACTTAGAGCTTCTGAATGCCAATCGCGACGAATTGGCTGCCATCATTACTGCTGAACATGGCAAGGTATTTACTGATGCGCAAGGTGAAGTCACTCGCGGTATCGAAATTGTCGAGTTTGCAACTGGCATCCCAGAATTACTTAAAGGTGATTACACCGAGCAAGTTTCTACTGATATTGATAACTGGGTCATGCGCCAACCTTTGGGCGTGGTTGCTGGTATTACCCCATTTAACTTTCCAGTAATGGTTCCTATGTGGATGTTCCCAGTTGCCATTGCCTGCGGCAATACTTTCATCCTCAAACCTAGCCCAACTGATCCCTCCGCTTCGCTGTTTATGGCTAAATTGCTAAAAGAAGCCGGTCTTCCAGATGGCGTATTTAACGTGGTGCAAGGCGATAAAGAGGCAGTAGATGCCTTGATTGAGAACCCAGATGTTAAGGCAGTTAGCTTCGTCGGCTCAACCCCGATTGCAAACTACATCTATGAGCGTTGTGCCCACTTTGGCAAACGATCACAAGCCCTGGGTGGCGCTAAAAACCATATGGTAATCATGCCGGATGCTGATATTGATAAAGCAATTGATGCTCTTGTTGGCGCTGCCTATGGCTCCGCTGGAGAGCGCTGCATGGCAATCTCAGTTGCCGTATTAGTCGGCGATGTTGCTGAAAAAATAATGCCTAAACTTATTGAGCGCACTAAGACGCTCAAAGTTAAGAACGGTATGGAGCTTGACGCTGAAATGGGCCCGATTGTTACCAAAGCTGCATTAGACCGTATTACCGGTTACATCGATAGCGGCGTTGCCTCTGGCGCAAAATTATTAGTAGATGGTCGCGGTCATAAAGTTGCTGGATATGAAAATGGGTTCTTCTTGGGTGGCACACTGTTTGACAACGTGACTCCTGATATGAAGATTTACCTCGAAGAAATCTTTGGACCAGTTCTTTCCTGTTTACGCGTTGCGAACTTCACCGAAGCACTCAATTTGGTGAACTCTTGCGAATTTGGTAATGGTGTAGCCTGCTTTACTAGCGACGGCAATATTGCCCGTGAATTTGCGCGCCGTGTACAAGTAGGCATGGTTGGTATTAACGTACCTATTCCAGTACCGATGGCATGGCATGGCTTTGGCGGCTGGAAGAAATCACTCTTTGGTGACATGCATGCATATGGCAAAGAAGGCGTTCGCTTCTACACCAAGCAAAAGAGCGTCATGCAACGCTGGCCTGAGAGTATTGCTAAGGGTGCGGAGTTTGTCATGCCCACCTCCAAGTAAGAGACTGGCGCTTAATTAAAAATAGCGATCTTCGGATCGCTATTTTTTTATCTATTTACTTCTGAATTTACTGCAAGGTGTTTTTGAATGCTGGCATGAGTGGCACAGCCAATACATCAATACCCTCTTCTCTCAGGGACTCCGCCTCATCCAAGGTGGTCTGACCACGAATACTACGCTCGGGGGCTTCTTTGTAATGGATTCTGCGAGCCTCTTCTGCAAAGGAAGCGCCGACATCTTCGGATTTACCCATCAACTCACGCATCCCTTTTAAGAAGGCTGCTTGTACTTGCGCCTCTAGGCGTGAATGATCATTACCCGTTAAGGCAACCACCTCCCCACTAGTAGCGCCAATATTTTCATTAGGCGGAGCAATCGCTAAAGAGGATGACTTTGCAATTCTGGGGGCAGAAGGCATGCGGGTGATTTCGGTGCTGTCGCACACTGGGCAGGCGAGCATACCTTTGTCTTGCTGGGCAAGACAATCCTCTTCAGAGGCAAACCATCCCTCAAAGTGGTGATCTAAGGGGCAAGCGAGGTTGTAGACTTTCATATGACCTATATAAGGGCAAAAATGCCAAATTCAATAGGTCTATTTTAATGGGAATTACAAAATACCCTATTTGAGGGGGTGAGGACTCGCCAATCCACGTCTATACCGATCCAACCAATAGGCGGCTATGGTCGTTTTAACATCCGTAATCTCACCAGCCTCAACCCAGGCAATTAATTGCTCCAAAGGCTCTGCAAAGACGTCCAAAAACTCTTCATCATCTAGCTTGTTCGGACCGGGAGTTAGCTCTTGCGCCAAGTAGATATCTATAAATTCAGTTGAATATGAAATCACTGGGTGAATTCGACGTATGAAACTCCACTTCTGAGCGGTGTACCCAGTTTCCTCTTCCAGCTCACGCTGAGCGCACAGCAAAGGATCTTCACCGATTTCTAACTTACCCGCCGGAATTTCAATACACGCCTTGGCTATTGGATACCGATACTGACGCTCAAGCAACACCCTCCCATCATCCAAGAGAGCGAGTACAGCAACAGCACCGGGATGGGTTAAATATTCTCGCGCAGCAATATGACCATCAGGAAGGCGCACTTGATCACGCTTCATATTTAAGAATATACCGCCGTAAATATCCTCACCTGAAATGCGATCTTCACGCAAGTGGGTATCCCCTGCCGGCATATCTTTAAATGATTTTTCGATCATAGCGTCTTTCTATTTAGTTACCTTCATTTAAATGAAGATCGTACAAAAGATCCATGTCATTTAAATGTCATCACTGAGTATTAAACAATAAAGGCTCCCTGAGGAGCCCTTATTTACGGTACCGGAAAATTTATGAGCCCAATAAAGTGCGGCGCATTGCATCGAGACAAATACTCATTAACGCAGCCGGAACAATGCCAATAACCAAAACCAAGATGGTGTTCAAACTCAATAGACCTTTAGCAAAACCAGAGCCAGAAACAGTCACTTCATGGCTTGGCTCATCAAAATACATGACTTTCACTACCCTGAGATAGTAGAAAGCACCAACTAAAGACGCCATTACAGCGATGATGGCCAAGAAAGTATGCTCGGCATCTACCAGGGCTTCCAAAACACCCAATTTAGCTGCAAAGCCTACGGTTGGAGGAATGCCAGCTAAGGAGAACATCATTACCAAACCAATAAATGCAAACCAAGGATGTTTCTTATTCAATCCTTTAAGACCATCTAGAGTTTCACAGTCATATCCTTTACGTGACAGAGCCATCAACAATCCAAAGCTACCCAATGTAGTGAGCACATAAGTAATGGCGTAAAACATCGAAGCGCTAAAGGCGTGATCATCAAATACAGATAGCATGCCCAAGAGCACAAAACCCATTTGTGCAATTGCTGAGTAAGCAAGCATGCGCTTAATATTCGTTTGGGCAATCGCAGTAACGTTACCAAGGACTAATGATAGGACGGCTAACAAGACTAACATCGGCTGCCAATCGCCCATCAATGGCAACAAAGTATTTACCAGTAAGCGGAATAACAATGCAAAAGCCGCTAATTTTGGAGCGCCAGCGATCATCAAAGTCACTGCTGTTGGCGCACCTTGATAAACATCCGGCACCCACATATGAAAAGGGACAACCCCCAACTTAAATGCCAAGCCAGCCACAATAAATACCAATCCAAAAGCCATCACCAAGTGATTTACACGTGGATCGGCAACTGTTTTGAAGATTTCAATTAAATCTAGAGAGCCAGTAACGCCGTATAACATCGACATACCGTACAACAAGAAACCTGAAGCTAAAGCGCCCAAGATGAAATACTTAATACCAGCCTCAACACTCTTCTCGCTGCTATGGCGCATAGCCACCAAAGCATACATTGGCAAAGCCATCAACTCCAAGCCAAGATAAAGCGTTAGCAGATTTGCACCAGAAATCAACACCATCTGACCCAATAAAGCCAACAAGATTAAGACGATAAAGTCTGGACGGAATAGACCCCGATCAGATAAATACTGCTTGGAGTAAATCAAGCTTACTAAGACAGCTCCACATGAACAGGCCTTGAGCAAATTAGACAAAGGGTCTGACTGAAACAAACCATTCATAGCAACAAGGGATACGTCACCTAAACGGCCAACGAATGCGAAGATCAGATAGATTAACAAGATCAATGAGAAAAAATACACAAAACCGACACCGCGGGGAGTGTGAAAGATATCTTGCTCAACGCCAGGAGTTGAAGTGGCTTTTTCAGGTACAAAAACACTCGCCACCAACAATAAGCAAGTGGCAATTAGGAGAACGAGTTCCGGCAGGATGGCGTATAGGTCGAATGCTTGCATTTGCTTTTACTCAGAGTTTGCTAACAGCAACATGCTGCAGCAGATTGATCACGGCTGGATGAATAATGTCTGTAAATGGTTTTGGATAAACGCCCATACCAATGACACAGATTGTTAAAACGGCCATCATGAAGTACTCGCGACCATTGAGATCTTTGAGTTCTTCTACGTGCGCATTATTGATAGTGCCAAAGAAAACTCGCTTTACCATCCACAAAGAATAAGCGGCACCCAGAATCAAAGCCGTGGCAGCCAAGATGCCAATCACAAAGTCGTAATCAACAGCGGCTAAGATCACCATAAACTCACCAACAAAACCAGATGTAGCAGGTAAACCGCAATTAGCCATTGCCATTAGCACTGCAAAGGCAGTGAATGCTGGCATGCGATGTACCACTCCACCGTAATCGGCGATTTGACGTGTATGCATACGGTCATAAAGAACGCCGATAGACAAGAACATGGCACCAGCGACAAAGCCATGGGAGATCATTTGGACAATGCCGCCCTCGATGCCAAGCGGACTGAAGAGGAAGAAGCCGAGTGTTACAAAGCCCATATGAGCTACCGATGAATAAGCCACTAGCTTTTTCATATCTTTCTGAACCAAAGCCACTGCACCAACATAGATCACAGCAACCAAGGATAAGAAAATAACAAATGGGCCTAAGTATTGGCTGGCATCTGGAGCAATTGGCAAAGAGAAGCGCAAAAAGCCATAAGCACCCAACTTCAACATAATGGCGGCCAAGACTACGGAACCGCCTGTTGGCGCCTCAACGTGAACGTCTGGCAACCAAGTATGCAAAGGCCACATTGGGACCTTGACGGCAAATGCCATAAAGAATGCAGCAAACAACAAGATTTGTTCAACGATATCTAGGCGGGCATTTTGCCAAGCCAAAATATCAAAGGTGTTAGTAACGTTGTATAGATAGAGCATTGCAACTAAAGTCAGCAATGAGCCAAGCAAGGTATACAAAAAGAATTTGAACGCTGCATAAATGCGGTTATGTCCGCCCCATACACCAATAATGATGTACATCGGAATCAAGGTTGCTTCAAAGAATACGTAGAACAACAAAGCATCTAACGCAGCAAATACACCAATCATCAATCCAGACAGGATCATGAATGAAGCCATGTATTGCGAAACCTTAGTATCAATTACTTCCCAAGCTGCAATGACAACGATGATGTTGACAAATGCAGTTAGAACAATAAACCATACAGAAATACCATCAATGCCAAGATGGTAGTTGATGTCATAACGAGGAATCCAGCTCACCTTCTCTACAAACTGCATGCCGGCATTAGCAACATCAAAGTTCAATATCAATGGAAGTGTGGCAATAAAACCAATGACCGCCCCAAAGAGCGATAACCAGCGTACACCGGCAGATGGCTTCTCAGACCCATAAAACAAAATGATGAGTCCAAAGACGATTGGGGTCCAGATTGCGTAAGAAAGAATCATAGTGGCTACTTAAGTAACAAAGGCCTATCGAACAAAAGGCAGGTAAGCATACAAAACCCAGGCTAACAATACCGCTAGCCCTGCAATCATTGCAAACGCATAGTGATACACATAACCGGATTGCAAATGGCGAATGACACCAGCGAAGCGCCCTACTGAATATGCGCTACCGTTAACCAAGAAACCATCGATGATCTTTTGATCACCACGATGCCACAAGAAGCCACCAATCCAAATGAGTCCCTTGGCAAATACTGCTTGGTTGAAATCATCCAAATAGTATTTGTTGTCGAACAATTTTTTAATTGGGGCAAAAGCTTCAGCCACTTTAGCTGGTAGTTTGGGAGCCCAAAGATAACCAATAGCAGCAGTCAGCACACCAAGTACAACGAGACCTAATACCGGTGAAGTAAAGGCATGAATCGCCATCTCTACTGGACCGTGGAATTCTTCTGCTAACTCCTTCATTACTGGATGACGAGCCAAGTCGATAAAGATCGAATCGCCAAAGTAAGTTCCAAATAAAAGTGGTGAAATGGTGTAGAAACCAATAATCACTGATGGAATCGCCAAGAGAATCAGTGGCAATGTCACCACCAATGGAGATTCGTGTGGTTTTTGACCGGGAGCTAAACCGTGATGAGCGTGATCGTCACCCTGCTCCGCATGATCATGATGGTGATCATGTGAATCTGCATGACCCCAACGGGCTTTTCCATGGAATACCCAGAAGTAGAGACGGAATGAATACAAAGCGGTTACGAATACGCTAGCCATAACTGCAAAGTAAGCGAATCCAGAGCCGGGAATATGACTTGCTGCAACAGCTTCAATAATGGAATCTTTTGAATAGAAGCCAGAGAAGAATGGTGTACCAATCAACGCTAGATTACCAAGCAACATCATCAAACAAGTAATCGGCATATATTTCCATAAACCGCCCATCTTGCGCATATCTTGCTCGTGATGCATACCTAAGATTACGCTACCGGCCGCAAGGAATAGCAGCGCCTTGAAGAATGCATGAGTCATCAAGTGGAAGATTGCTACTGGATATGCAGAAACACCTAAAGCTACAGTCATATAACCCAACTGTGACAATGTGGAATAGGCAACGACCCGCTTGATATCGTTTTGCACAATACCCAAGAAACCCATGAACAGCGCTGTGATCGAGCCAATCACTAAGATAAAGCTTAACGCTACATCAGAGAGTTCAAACAATGGTGACATGCGTGACACCATGAAGATGCCGGCAGTAACCATAGTTGCAGCGTGAATCAATGCAGAAATTGGCGTTGGGCCTTCCATGGAGTCTGGCAACCAAACATGGAGTGGAAATTGGGCTGATTTACCCATGGCGCCAATAAACAAACAAATACAGGCAACGGTTGCCAAGTTCCAGCTTGTGCCAGGCAAGGTTTGCGCAGCTAAAGCAGTATTTTGCGAGAAGATCACGTCATATTGCATGGAGCCAGTGCTTGCCAGCAATAAGCCAATACCAAGAATGAAACCAAAATCGCCCACGCGGTTAACTAAGAAGGCCTTCATATTGGCAAACACGGCGGATTGGCGTTCAAAGTAGAAGCCAATCAAGAGATAAGACACGACACCCACTGCTTCCCAACCAAAGAAGAGTTGCAAGAGGTTATTACTCATTACCAACATTAACATTGCAAAGGTAAAAAGCGAGATATAGGAGAAGAAACGGTTATAACCTTCTTCACCTTGCATATAACCAATGGTATAGATGTGCACCATTAAAGATACAAAGGTCACCACACACATCATGGTGGCTGTTAACGGATCAATAAGGAAGCCAATATCTAAATTGAGCTCGCCTAACTGCATCCAGCGGTATACGGTGCCATTAAAGTAAAAGCCATCCATTACCTGCGATAAAACATTGCAGGACAGAATAAAAGCAATGGTGACACCCAAGATGGTGACAAACTGACTGGCGCCGTGACCAATCCGATTACCACCTAACTTAGTTCCAAAAAAGCCGGCAATGATGGAGCCGACTAGCGGCGCCAATGGAATTGCGCAGAGAACAGGAATGTTTAAGGTCAATTGCATGACTAGCCTTTAAGGTGGTCTAGATCTTCAGCATTAATGGTGTCGACCTTGCGGAAGAGAACAACCAAAATTGCCAAGCCAATAGCTGCTTCAGCAGCCGCCACAGTCAAAATGAAGAAAACGAATACTTGACCCGCCATATCTCCCAAATAATGAGAGAAAGCAACAAAGTTCATGTTTACTGAAAGCAACATTAACTCAATTGCCATAAGCAAAACGATGACGTTTTTACGATTCAAAAAGATACCGATGACGCTAGTCGCAAATAGAATTGCGCTAAGCACTAAATAGTGGGCAAGAGTAATGCTCATTTTTTTTCACCCCGAGTATCTTGTTTTGCAGCCATATCAGTATCCATCTTCACCATTCTCCAGCGGTCAGCCACCTTTACGTTGACTTGTTCGTGGATATTTTGAGATTTGGCATCTTTACGATTGCGAAGTGTTAAAGCGACTGCTGCAATGATTGCCACTAACAAGATGACACCAGCAACTTCGAATGCATAAACATAGTCGCCGAAAATCAACATACCCAATGCTTGAGTATTGTTAGCCATTGCCTCTTCAGGCATTGCTTGGACAGGCGTATTCGTACCAACAAAACTACGAATTAGCACAATAGAGAGCTCTAGAACAATCACGGCACCCATTAGGAAAGCAACAGGGAGGAATTTTTTAAAGTCACGGCGAAGATGTTCGATATCAAGGTCTAACATCATCACGACGAATAGGAATAAGACCATGACGGCACCAACATAAACCAAGATGAGGGCCAAACTGAGGAACTCCGCCTTGAGCAACATCCATAGACCGGAGGCGCAGAAGAATGCGAGAACCAGGAATAAAGCTGCGTGAACTGGGTTGCGAGCGGTAATCACACGAATTGCTGAGATTACTAAGAGGCCAGCAAAGCCGTAGAAAAATACTGCAAATAAGGTAGATGGATCGAATGTCATTTTATATAGGCTCTATTCGATTAGCGGTAAGGTGCATCAATGACGCGGTTGCTAGCAATTTCTTTTTCATACTTATCACCAACAGCCAAAAGCATGTCTTTAGTGAAATATAAGTCGCCGCGCTTATCACCAAAGTATTCAAAGATATTGGTTTCAACAATGGCATCTACTGGACAAGCCTCTTCGCAAAAGCCGCAGAAAATACATTTAGTTAGGTCAATGTCATAACGGGTTGTACGACGTGTGCCATCATCGCGCTCTGCAGTTTCAATCGTAATAGCATAGGCAGGGCAAACCGCCTCGCATAACTTACAACCAATGCAACGCTCTTCTCCGCTTTCATAGCGACGTAATGCATGTAATCCACGGAAGCGATTAGATAAAGGCGTCTTCTCTTCAGGGTACTGAATGGTAATTTTTGGCTTAAAGAGATAACGTCCAGTAATGGACATACCAACCAAAATTTCTTTGAGCATTAAGCTATCGAGGAACTGGGAAATTTTCTTAAACATGATTAATCAACTTATTTCCAAATATTCCATGGAGATACCACCCATGCGCCGATAACAACCACCCAAAATACGGAGATGGGAATAAAAATCTTCCAGCCCAAACGCATAATTTGGTCGTAGCGATAGCGAGGCAATGTGGCACGCAACCAAATAACACAGGACAACAAGAAGAAAGTTTTACCGAATAACCAGAAGAAACCTGGAATATCGCGCAAGATAGGTAAATCAACAATCGGCAACCAACCACCCAAGAACATGGTTGAGGCTAATGCTGCGATCAATATCATGTTGGCATACTCAGCCAAGAAGAACATGGCAAATGCCATTCCAGAGTACTCAACCATATGACCGGCAACAATCTCAGATTCACCTTCAACAACGTCAAATGGATGACGATTTGTTTCGGCAACGCCTGAGATGAAATAAATTAAGAACATTGGCAATAAAGGCAACCAGTTCCATGACAGGAAGTTTAGGCCCATGCTAGCGAAATAGCCTTGCTCTTGCGAGGCAACGATCGTACTCAAATTTAAGGAGCCTGAAGTTAGCAATACCGTCACCAGGGCGAAGCCCATAGCGATTTCGTAAGAGATCATTTGTGCAGACGCACGCATCGCACCTAAAAACGGATATTTGGAGTTGGATGACCAGCCCGCCAAAATAACGCCATAAACGCCAACAGATGAAATGGCCATGACATAGAGAAGTCCCGCATTGACATCGGCCAACACCATCTTCGCCTGGAAAGGAATCACAGCCCACGCAGCAAACGCTGGGGCAATAACCATTACCGGTGCAATGAAATACAAAACAAGGCTAGCTTTTGCAGGAGAAATAATCTCCTTCATTAATAACTTCAATGCGTCAGCAATCGGCTGTAACAAACCGAATGGACCAACACGATTAGGGCCTAGACGAATATGCATCCAGCCGATGAGCTTACGCTCCCACAAGGTTAAGTAAGCAACACAGCCAAACATAGGCAAAACGATGATGACAATGCGAGCTAAAGCCCAAACCAATGGCCAAAAAGAGCCAAAAATAGATTCGCCCTGTGTAGTAATGAGGTTCAAGAAATTATCCATCTCGTACCTTATGCCTTACTTACGGTTACTGGACCAAACATCGATCCTAATTTAGCGCTAGCCAAAGTGCCTGCTGAAATGCGTACGGCACCTGCCGCTAAGTTTGCTTCTAATGTTGCAGGCAAATCAACCGATTGGTCGCCTTGAGTAACGCGCACTGCATCGCCCTCTTTCAAACCCAGTTCCGAGAACAGTTTTTGGCTCAAGCCAGCCTGATTACCGCGTTTGGAATCGCGTGTTAAGTGCAATGCAGGCGCACGACGAACAATAGGATCACCAGCGTAAATATTGACATCAGCTAAACGCTCTAAACCGTTTAGTGGGGCTAAATTACCATTGATCACAGAGTTGGTAGTCGATTGATTATTCAAGCGGGTACAGTAGTTATCACCTAATGCGTCACCCAAGACTTCTTCCGGCAAGTTATAGAGGAATCCATCTAAGTTGAGCAGCCCACCCAAAACACGCAATACTTTCCATGCCGGACGTGAATCACCCAAAGGTTTCACAGCGGGTTGTATGGTTTGTGCTCTGCCTTCTGCATTGACAAAGGTAGAAACGGTCTCGGTAAAGGGGGTAATTGGCAGAATCACATCGGCCACCTCCAACAGGTCAGCCGATTTAAATGCGCTTAACGCAATGACGGTATTCGCTTTTGCTAAAGCAGCACGGGCTTGCATGGGGTTTGGAAGATCGGAGTCAGGCTCGATATTCATTAAGATCACAGCGCGACGATCGCCAGACAGAACTGAATCAATGCCAGCGCCATTAGCATTGACTAGAGAGGCACCAACAGCGTTTCCACCAACAGGCAGGAAACCAAGAGTTGCTCCTGTTTGCTGAGCAATAAACTGAGCCAAGACATGCAAATCAGAAGCATGAGGATGAGCAAGAGCAGCTGAGCCAATTAAGACGGCAGAGCTTGATCCAGAAAGCAGGCTATCAGCAATCTGTTGCGCTTGTGCAGATACTGCCAAATTAAAAGTACCAGCTGGTGCATTAACTGATTTCGCTTTTGCAATCGCTAAGGCAACTTCACTCAATGCATTTAGCCAAGCACTAGGGGCGGCGGCGATTCCTATTGCAGGAATTAACCAATCATCACCGCCGGCGTCAATACGGGATACCTGAAGTGCACGTTTAGCAGCGGTACGAATCCGTGCAGCTAAGATTGGCTGATCCTTACGCAAGAAGCTTCCAATCACTAAAACGCGGTCAAGCTCGCTAAGCTTGGTAATCGGCATACCCAACCAAGGAGCTGATGCAGCACCATTAATATTAATTTGACGTAAACGCGTTTCGACTTGATTAGAGCCCAAGCTACGGACGATCTTTTGCAGGAGATGCAACTCTTCTGTACTAGAAATGGGATGAGCTAATGCACCGATGGATTGCGCACCACTCTCAGAAGAAATAGTCTTCAATGAATGAGCAACATAATCTAATGCAGACTGCCAATCGGTCTCTAACCATTGACCGCCCTGCTTCACCATCGGGCTGGTAATGCGCTCAGAACTATTGACACCTTCATAAGAGAAGCGATCACGATCGCTAATCCAACATTCGTTAATGGCTTCGTTTTCTAAGGCAACCACTCGCAGCACTTTATTAGCTTTAGTTTGAACGGTTGTATTGGCACCTAAACTGTCATGAGGACTGACTGAACGCTTGCGCCCCATTTCCCATGTGCGAGCACCGTAGCGGAATGGCTTACTCGTTAAAGCGCCAACCGGGCACAGATCAATCATGTTTCCAGAAAGCTCTGAATCGACAGTTTGACCAACAAATGTTGTGATTTCAGAATGCTCACCACGGTTGATCATGCCAAGCTCCATCACACCGGCGACTTCTTGGCCAAAACGAACACAACGCGTGCAATGAATACAGCGGCTCATCTCTTGCATAGAGATTAATGGGCCAACATTCTTATGAAATACCACACGCTTTTCTTCGTCGTAGCGTGAGCTGGATTTTCCGTAACCTACCGCCAAATCTTGTAACTGACACTCTCCACCTTGATCGCAAATTGGGCAATCTAAAGGATGGTTAATGAGCAAGAATTCCATAACAGAGCGTTGCGCTTCAACTGCTTTAGCTGAATGCGTGAATACTTTCATGCCCTGCGTTACAGGGGTAGCGCAAGCTGGTAATGGTTTTGGTGCTTTCTCAACTTCAACCAAACACATACGGCAGTTAGCAGCGATAGATAACTTCTTGTGATAGCAGAAATGAGGAACGTAAGTACCGAGCTTATTCGCGGCGTGCATCACCATCGAACCTTGCGGAACTTCTACTGCCTTACCATCTAATTCGATTTCAACCATGCTCACTTTAAGATGTCCCGTGCTCAATAACTTATAAAGGTTTTGCAGAATCTAAGCAGCGCTTATGCTCTACGTGATACGCAAATTCATCCATGTAATGCTTCAACATACCGCGTACCGGCATTGCAGCTGCATCACCCAAAGCGCAAATCGTGCGACCTTGAATATTTGCTGCTACATCGTTGAGTAAATCCAAATCTTCTGGGCGGCCTTGGCCGTGTTCAATACGATGCACAATGCGCCACAACCAGCCAGTACCCTCACGACATGGGGTGCATTGACCGCAAGACTCTTCGTGATAGAAATAAGAAAGACGCTCTAAGGCGCGAACCATGCATCGAGTTTCATTCATCACAATGACTGCACCGGAACCCAGCATCGATCCTGCTTTAGCAATACTGTCGTAATCCATGGTCAAGTCCATCATCTGAGCACCGGGTACTACTGGTGCAGATGATCCGCCAGGAATAACCGCTTTCAATGCCACACCGTCACGCATACCACCGGCCAACTTCAAGAGCTCTGCAAAAGGTGTGCCTAAAGGAATTTCATAATTACCTGGATGCACAACATCGCCAGACACAGAGAAAATCTTCGTTCCGCCATTATTCGGTTTGCCAAGATCTAAATACGCTTGACCACCAATTGCCAAAATAAATGGCACGGCTGCAAATGTTTCCGTATTGTTAATCGTCGTTGGCTTGCCATACAAACCAAAGCTTGCTGGGAATGGCGGCTTAAATCGTGGCTGGCCTTTTTTACCTTCCAGCGATTCCAGTAAAGCAGTTTCTTCACCACAGATATAAGCACCCCAACCTGGTGATGCATGTAGTTGGAATGAGAAATCGCTACCTAAAATTTTGTCACCTAAGTAACCTGCGGCACGGGCTTCTTCTAAAGCCTCTTCAAAACGTGAGTAGACTTCCCAGATTTCTCCGTGAATGTAGTTGTAGCCGGTAGTGATACCCATGGTGTAAGCACCGATAATCATGCCTTCGATCAAAGCATGCGGGTTGTAACGCATGATGTCTCGGTCTTTAAATGTACCTGGCTCACCTTCGTCACTATTACAAACTAAATATTTTTGACCGGGGAACTGTCGCGGCATAAAGCTCCACTTCAGCCCCGTTGGAAAGCCTGCACCACCACGGCCACGGAGTGATGAAGCTTTTAATTCAGCAATGATGGCATCAGGTGAAACTTTGTCATTGATTAAACGACGTAGTTGTTGATAGCCACCGCGGCTCTCGTAATCCTTTAAACGCCAGTTGTCGCCATTTAATCCAGCAAGGATCAGGGGCTTAATATGGCGATCGTGCAAGCTAGTCATGCTGACTTCCCTTCTGCACGAAGCTCATTTAGCAGAGTATCAATTTTTTCATTACTCATAAAGCTACACATACGCTTGTCATTCAAGAGCATTACAGGTGAGTCACCGCATGCGCCCATGCACTCACCCTCTTTGAGAGTAAAAGTACCGCAAGGTGTGGTTTCATTAAAGCCAATACCCAAAGCTTCTTTTAAGTGAGTCGCGGCAGTTTCACCATGCGTTAATTGACAAGGTAGATTAGTGCAAATTACCAACTTGTACTTACCAATTGGTTTGGTGTTGTACATGTTGTAAAAGGTTGCCACTTCTTCTACAGCAATGGTTGGCATTTCTAAGATTTGGGCAACTACTGCAATCACTTCTGGTGAAACCCAACCCACTTCAGTTTGAGCAGCAATAAGAGCAGCCATCACGGCAGACTGCTTTTGCTCTGCAGGATATTTAGCAACGTTGCGGGCAATATCTGCCAGCGTTTTGTCGGAAAGTTGAAGAGTTGTTGTCATTAATAATCCTTGGCACGCTCAATTAGCGGTCAATCTCCCCGAATACGATATCTTGCGTACCAATAATAGTGACCGCGTCAGCCAACATATGGCCACGTGACATTTCATCCATTGCGGACAGGTGTACAAATCCTGGCGCGCGAATCTTCAAGCGATAAGGCTTGTTTGCGCCATCCGAAATTAAGTAGATGCCAAACTCACCCTTAGGATGCTCAACAGCAGAGTAAGCCTCGCCATTGGGAATGTGCAAACCTTCGGTAAAGAGTTTGAAATGGTGAATGAGTTCTTCCATATTGGACTTCATGTCTACACGCTTTGGCGGAGACACTTTGTGGTTATCGCTCATTACAGGACCATCATTTGCTTTTAGCCAAGCAACGCACTGCTTGATGATGCGGTTCGATTGACGCATTTCTTCCATACGAATCAGGTAACGATCATATGAGTCACCATTCACACCAACGGGAATGTCAAAATCAAGCTTGTCATAGGTTTCGTAGGGCTGCTTCTTGCGCAAGTCCCACTCAATCCCGGAGCCACGGAGCATTGGGCCAGTAAAGCCAAGCTGCAATGCACGCTCAGGAGAGACCACGCCAATACCGACCAAGCGTTGTTTCCAAATACGGTTATCCGTTAAGAGGTTGCAGTACTCATCGACATTGGCATCAAAACGGCCTGTGAAATCTTCAATAAAGTCGAGCAAGGTACCGCTACGATTTTCATTCAGACGCTTGATCGCAGATGCGCTACGAATTTTGTTCTTGGAGTATTGCGCCATTTGATCTGGCAAGTCACGATAAACCCCACCTGGGCGATAGTAGGCAGCATGCATACGTGCACCCGATACTGCTTCGTACATATCAAAAATATCTTCACGATCACGGAAGGCGTACAAGAATACAGCCATAGCACCAACGTCCAAGCCATGACAACCGATCCACAACAAGTGATTTAGCAAACGAGTGAGTTCATCAAACATCACGCGGATGTATTGCGCACGCAAAGGCACATCTACTTGCAATAATTTTTCAATGGCTAGAACGTAAGCATGCTCATTGGACATCATCGAAACATAGTCCAAACGATCCATGTAAGGAACGTTTTGAATCCAAGTTCGAGTTTCAGCAAGTTTCTCTGTAGCGCGGTGGAGCAAGCCAATATGGGGATCAGCGCGCTGAATAACCTCACCATCTAACTCAAGCACCATCCGAAGCACGCCGTGAGCCGCAGGGTGCTGTGGCCCAAAATTGAGGGTGTAGTTCTTAATTTTTGCCATGACTTAAACCGGATCTCCGTACTGCTCTTCACGAACGATTCTTGGCGTGATGTCACGCGGTTCAATCGTTACAGGCTGATACATCACACGTTTTAACTCTGGGTCGTAGATCATTTCCACGTTTCCAGCTATTGGGAAATCTTTCCTGAATGGATGACCAATAAAGCCGTAGTCGGTCAAGATACGACGAAGATCATCATGACCTTCAAAAATAATGCCGTAGAGATCGAATGCTTCACGCTCAAACCAGTTAGCAGAATTCCAGACAGGCGTTACAGATGCAACTAGCGGATAACTATTATCCGGTGCAAATACTCGAACACGCAAACGCCAGTTATGCTGCAAAGAGAGCAAGTGACTTACTGCTGCAAAACGCTTACCAGCCCAAGAGCCTTCGTGCAAATCCAAGTAGTCCACACCACATAGATCAATGAGCTGCTCAAAACCTAGCAATGGATCATCGCGCAGCAATAAGGCGGATTCAAAATAGGTATCTGCATTGAGAACAACAGTGACTTCACCTAATGCTGTTTCAATAGATTGCGCGCGTTTACCAAGTACTTTTTCGAGGTTGGTGACTAATTGGTTTAAACGATCTGACATTGCTTAAGCCTTCCGCGCAATAGTGCTAGTGCGAGCAATCTTGGATTGAAGCTGAATAATTCCATAGATCAAGGCTTCAGCAGTTGGAGGGCAGCCAGGAACATAAATATCAACCGGCACAATGCGATCGCAACCGCGAACTACTGAATAAGAGTTGTGATAATAGCCACCACCATTGGCACAGGAACCCATAGACAGAACCCAGCGTGGCTCTGGCATTTGGTCGTAAACCTTACGTAATGCAGGAGCCATCTTATTGGTCAACGTGCCGGCAACAATCATCAAATCTGACTGACGTGGCGACGGGCGAAACACCACACCAAAACGGTCTAAGTCATAACGGGAAGCGCCAGCATGCATCATTTCTACCGCACAACAGGCTAGACCAAAGGTCATTGGCCATAAGGAACCGTTGCGGGTCCAGTTGATTAGCTGGTCCGCTGTAGTGGTTACAAATCCTTCTTTGAGAACGCCTTCTAATGCCATATCGATCACTCCCAGTCGAGAGCGCCCTTTTTCCAGATATATACAAATCCCACAATGAATTCCAAAAGGAAAATCACCATAGAGGCGTAGCCGAACCAACCAAGATCACGTAATGCGACACCCCATGGGAATAGGAATGCAGTTTCAAGGTCAAACAAAATAAAGAGAATAGCAATCAGGTAGTAGCGCACATCGAACTTCATACGCGCATCTTCAAAAGCTTCAAAACCGCACTCATATGGAGAGAGTTTTTCAGCATCAGGCTTTGAAGGAGCCAGAATTTTTCCGAGGAACATGGGGACTAATCCCACCCCAATACCTACGAGGATGAAAAGCAGAACAGGAAAGTAATTAGCGAGATTCAAAATAGTCCTGAGTCGTTCGTCTGATAAATCTTCAGTACAGCAAATTTTAATTATTCCACTACTAACTTCTATTGATTTAGAGCAAAAACTCCACATCTACTTCATATTGGTGCCGACGGCGAGACTCGAACTCGCACAGCCTAAGCCACTACCCCCTCAAGATAGCGTGTCTACCAATTTCACCACGTCGGCATCTTGTAAAGCCTGTTAATTCTACTGCATTGCACCACACAACTACCCCAAAAAGACGGCAGCTAATGATGTAAAAACTGACCTAATTACTTGGGAACTGCTGGTTTACTTGGATCCTGGGCTGGAGCTGCTGGGGCAGCCGGTGCCACTACAGGAGCAACCGTACCAGATAGAACGCCAGGACTAACTTCCTTCTTGTTGCCTACCCAAGTAATACCAAGAGTACAAATGAAAAATACCGCCGCAAAGATGGCAGTTGTATGCGAGAGAAAGTTTGCAGATCCACTGGCACCAAACAAGCTTCCAGAGGCACCTGAGCCAAATGCTGCACCCATGTCTGCGCCCTTGCCCTGTTGCAAGAGAACTAACAAGATCACAGCTAAAGCTGAAACTACCTGCAATACGATTAATAAAGTCTTAAACCATTCCACAGCTTATCTCCAAATAAAAAATCTATGCCTGACAGATGGCTAAAAAATCTTCAGGGTTCAAGGAAGCCCCTCCAACTAATCCACCATCAATATCAGGCATGGCAAACAATTCAACAGCATTATCAGGCTTGACACTGCCACCGTACAAAATTCCTACATGCGAAGCAACATCCTCATCAAATTCAGCTAACTGAAGACGAATATGGCGATGCATATCTTGAGCGATCTGGGCGCTGGCAACTTTACCAGTACCAATCGCCCATACAGGTTCATAAGCAATCAGACAATCAGCCAAGCGATCCTGCAGAACAGAGACTTGTTTTGCGATCTGACCGCAGACAACCTCCTCAGCCCTTCCTGAGTTACGCTCGTCCGCTGTTTCACCAACACAGATCACCGGCGTCATGCCGTTATCAAGAACCTGGAGAGCCTTAGCGGCAACAGCTTCGTCTACTTCATGATGCATTTGGCGGCGCTCTGAATGCCCCACGATCACGTACTGACATCCCAATTCTTTAAGCATGGAAGCACTTGCCTCACCAGTGTAAGCACCGGAGCTTTGAGCAGAGGCATCTTGAGCCCCAAGACTGAGAAAGGCTAATGAATGCTCTTTAATCAAATCGCCACATTGCTTTAAATACGGCAGTGGAGGACATACAGCAAATTTACGACCAGCAGGCATGCCACTCTCCATGCCACGGGCAACGGTCTTCACCCAATCTTGATTACTTGCAAGACTGCCGTTCATTTTCCAGTTGCCGATGACGATGAGTGGGCGCATAAGCTAAAGACTAATTAAACCGTCAGAACAATTTTGCCGACGTGCTCAGAGGACTCCATCAATCGATGGGCATCTGCCGCATGATCCAGCGTAAATGTTTTATAGATAGACGGCTTTAACTTGCCAGCATTCAGTAATGGCCAGACATGATCAAAAAGCTGCTTTGTAATTTGCTTCTTAAATGACACTGGACGAGGACGCAAAGTTGAGCCAGTAATCGTTAAACGGCGACGCAAAATTTGATTGGTGCTCACTTCGGCTTTAGATCCGCCTTGAATTGCAATAATCACAATGCGACCATCATCCGCTAGGCAATCGATTTCTCGCTGAACGTATTCGCCAGTCACCATATCGAGGATGACATTAGCGCCCTTGCCGTTAGTAGCTTTCTTCACCTCTTCTACAAAGTCTTGAGTTTTGTAGTTAATGGCCAAATCAGCGCCCAACTTTAAGCAAGCAGCACATTTTTCGTCGGTGCCAGCAGTAACGAACACCTGATGACCAAGGGCTTTCGCTAGCAAAATTGCTGTAACACCGATACCGCTGGATCCTCCCTGGACTAATAGGGTTTCACCAGCAGACAATTCTCCGCGCATGAACACATTGCTCCATACGGTATAAAAAGTCTCCGGTAGTGCAGCAGCTTCTTGATCTGTAAAGCCAGTTGGATACGGTAAACATTGCGCAATCGGGGCAACACAGAGATCTGCATAGCCACCACCTTGCACTAATGCGCAAACTTTATCCCCAAGCTTCAAACCAAAAGCATTGTCAGCATGTGCTAAGTCACCACCAATAATTTGACCAGCCACCTCAAGGCCTGGAATATCGGAGGCTCCAGCTGGAACAGGATAAAAGCCCTTGCGCTGCAATACGTCTGGGCGATTAATGCCTGCGGCAAGAACCTGAATCAACACCTCGCCAGTGCCAGCAGCCGGGGATACTGGATCTGGACGAGTCGTCGGCACCAGCATTTCTGGCGCACCAAATTCTTTGATCTCAATTACACGCATTGAAAACTCCGAATAGTCGACTAGTGAATTAAGCTGTTTCGTCAGCTGCAGGAGCAGCCTCAGTAGTAGCGCCTGCCAAAGGAGCAATCGTGCCACCCTCATCAGCCATTGCAGCCTTCAAAGATAAACGCAAACGACCACGCTCATCAGCAGCCAACAATTTCACACGAACTACTTGGCCTTCCGCCAAATAATCTTTTACTTCTTTGACGCGCTCATTTGAAATTTCAGAGATATGCAAGAGGCCGTCTTTACCAGGCAGAATGTTTACCAAAGCACCGAATTCGAGCAACTTGACTACTGGACCTTCGTAGATCTTGCCAACTTCAGCTTCAGCAGTAATACCTTCGATACGCGCTTTTGCTTCAGCCATACCTTCAGCGCTTGTAGAGGCAATGGTTACAGTGCCGTCATCTTTAATGTCGATGCTGCAACCAGTTTCTTTGGTCAAAGCCTGGATAGTTGCGCCGCCCTTACCAATCACTTCACGAATCTTGTCTGGATGAATCTTGAAAGACACCATGCGTGGAGCATGAGCTGACAATTCTGTACGAACTGAACCCATTGCTTCTTGCATTTTGCTCAAGATGTGCAAGCGTCCTTCTTTAGCTTGCGCCAAAGCAACTTGCATAATTTCTTTAGTAATACCTTGAACTTTAATGTCCATCTGGAGTGCAGTAATGCCGTTTGCAGTACCAGCTACTTTGAAGTCCATATCGCCCAAGTGATCTTCATCACCCAAGATATCGGTCAACACAGCAAAACGGTTGCCGTCCAGGATTAAGCCCATTGCTACACCAGCAACGTGCGCTTTTACTGGAACACCAGCATCCATCATTGCCAAACAACCGCCACATACAGAAGCCATGGATGAAGAACCATTGGACTCAGTGATCTCTGAAACAACACGAATGCTGTACGCAAAGTCTTCTGGGCTTGGTAATACTGGAATCAATGCGCGCTTAGCCAAACGACCGTGACCAATTTCGCGGCGCTTAGGGCTACCCACGCGGCCAGTTTCGCCTGTTGCAAATGGAGGCATGTTGTAGTGGAACATGAAACGATCACGGTATTCACCTTCGAGCGCATCAATGATTTGCTCGTCACGTGCGGTACCTAGGGTAGCGACAACGAGAGCCTGAGTTTCACCACGGGTAAACAATGCAGAACCGTGCGTACGTGGCAATACACCATTACGAATTTCAATTGGGCGAACAGTGCGTGTATCGCGACCATCAATACGTGGCTCGCCATTCAAAATCTGGCTACGGACAATCTTCGCTTCGATTTCGAACATGATGTCACTAACAGCAACAGCATCAACGTCACCTTCTTCAGATAACTTAGCCAACACTTCTTTGGAAATCTCTTTGAGCTTATCTGAACGAGCGCCTTTTTGGCGAATCTGATATGCCTCACGCAATGGCGCTTCAGCCAAAGCAGTGACTTTCGCAATAAACGGCTCATCTTTAGGAGCAGCAGTCCAATCCCACTCTGGCTTGCCAGCTTCGCTTACCAATTCATTAATTGCATTAATGGCCGTTTGCATTTGGTCATGACCAAATACCACTGCACCGAGCATCACCTCTTCAGAAAGTTGATTAGCTTCTGATTCAACCATCAATACAGCAGCCTGTGTACCAGCAACGATCAAGTCGAGTTCACTAGTAGCTTGTTCTGTGCGAGTTGGGTTCAGGAGGTATTGGCCGTTAGCGTAACCAACACGTGCTGCACCTACTGGGCCAGCAAATGGGATACCAGAAACAGCCAATGCTGCAGAAGCAGCGATCAAAGCAGGAATATCTGCAGGAACATCTGGGTTAATCGACAAGACATGAACTACTACCTGAACTTCATTCAAAAATCCTTCTGGAAACAAAGGACGCAATGGACGGTCGATCAAGCGGGAGATCAATGTCTCACCTTCAGATGGACGGCCTTCACGACGGAAGAAACCGCCAGGGATTTTGCCGGCAGCGTATGTTTTTTCTAAATAATCTACTGTCAATGGGAAAAAGGATTGGCCTGGCTTTGCAGACTTAGAGGCAACAACCGTACCCATCACTACTGTGTCATCCACATTAACGATAACGGCACCACCAGCTTGACGAGCGATCTCGCCTGTTTCCATAGTTACTTGATGGTTGCCCCACTGAAAACTCTTTACTGCTTTTTTAAACATGGTCATTCTGATCTTCTCCAAATTGTTCACGCAAGACTCACATGAGAATTGCGCTTGTCGTGGGATAAAGCAGTGTCACGACAACACTGGAGTGATTTAGGATTACAAGGGATGCCATTCCAGGGAGACTCTGAACTCAGAAGCTCATTGGAATGACACGATCCCCTACACAAATAATCTAAAAGCACTCAAAAAAACATGCCACCTTCTTAAGACTGATTCGGTGAAGAAACAACCTTAAGTGAGATGGCATTGCATACCGATAAGAATTACTTACGGAGACCTAATTTCTCGATCAATGCGCGATAGCGATCCAGATCTTTGCCTTTGAGGTAATCCAAGAGGCGACGGCGACGTGAAACCATCTTCAACAAACCGCGACGGCTGTGATGGTCTTTGGCGTTAGCCTTGAAATGGGGGGTTAATTCATTGATGCGGGCTGTAAGCAATGAAACTTGAACTTCAGGACTACCCGTATCGTTTGCGCTGCGCGCGTTTTCTTTGACGATTTCCGCCGTTTTGATATCAGCAACTGCCATTTTTAATACTCCTTACTTGCGAACACATGAGCTTTCACCCAATCCGTGTCGTGCGTTATTAACAAAATAAAACAAAAAAGCTTTATAAATCAAAGCCCTCGAATTGTAGCAGACCGCAGCCCAAAAGCAGGTATTGCCCTACAAAAATTGGTATTCTGTAGAAGAAAATACCCAATTAGTATAATAATATCTATATTAATCAATAACTTACAAATAATGAACTCCATATATCGCTTTTTAGGCGCCCTTTTTCTCCTCTGCCTTTGCCTCAACAACCCTTCTTTTGCTCAATTTTCAAACCCATTTGGACCTGATAAGACGGTTGCTGAACAGCGCCAAGAAATCCTTAAAAAGAATGAGCAAATTCTCAAGCAGCTCTATTCAGCAGAACCAAAGGCAAAAGATCTGATTGAAAAATCGGTTGGATATGCCACCTTCAGCAACTTTGGCATGAAGATCCTGATAGCCGGCGGTGGTTCTGGCTCTGGAGTAGTAATCAATAAGATGAGTTCCAAGCCAACCTATATGAATATGGCTGAAGTCCAGGCAGGTTTGGGCTTGGGGATTAAATCATTTCAGAACATCTTCATCTTCCAATCTGAAGCGGCTCTCAATGATTTTGTGAACTCAGGCTGGACTTTTGGGGGACAAGTAACGGCTGCTGCGAAATATGACAAAGATGGCACTTCTTACCAAGATGCAACTGTAGTAGCACCTGGCGTTTTAATGTACCAACTAACAGACTCGGGCCTCGCCGCAGAAATCACCGGCAAGGGCACCAAGTATTACAAAGACAGCACACTGAACAAATAGCAATGCGCTACAAATGACGTCTGTTAAGGCGTCATTTGTGCATTGAGTTTTGCTTGGCTTGGGTCGTGTAATTTATTCAATGCCGATAGGTAAGCCTTTGCAGACGCAGCGATGATATCTGGATCGGTTCCAACACCATTCACAATCCGACCACCCTTAGACAGTCTCACAGTAACCTCACCCTGCGATTGGGTGCCCGAAGTAATGGCGTTAACTGAATAGAGTAATTGCTCCGCCCCACTTTTTGCAATCTCTTCGATGGCATTCAAGCTCGCATCTACAGGGCCATTGCCTTCAGCTTCAGAGCTAACCTCTTTCTCACCCATCCGGAAAGTAACCCGAGACTTTGGGCGCTCACCCGTTTCTGAATGCTGACTTAATGAGATGAAATGGTAATGCTCACCCTCTTCAGCTGCGGCAGCATCAGACATGATTGCAATAATGTCCTCATCAAAGATCTCTGCTTTTTGATCAGCTAAGGCCTTAAATCGAGTAAAGGCATCATTTAAATCAGCCTCGGCCTCTACCGTAATACCCAATTCTTGCAAACGTTGTTTGAAGGCATTACGACCGGACAATTTACCTAATACGATTTTATTGGTTGACCAACCCACATCTTCTGCACGCATGATTTCGTAGGTCTCACGATTCTTCAAAATACCATCTTGATGAATTCCAGAGGCATGTGCAAAAGCGTTCGCACCTACTACGGCCTTATTAGGTTGCACAACAAAACCAGTGATTTGAGAAACCAGCTTGGATGCAGGCACGATTTGGCTAGCATCGATACCGCAAACCATATCGAAGTAATCTTTGCGGGTACGCAAAGCCATCACAATTTCTTCTAATGCTGTATTTCCAGCACGCTCACCCAAGCCATTGATGGTGCACTCAATTTGACGTGCTCCGCCGATCTTGACACCTGCCAATGAGTTAGCTACAGCCATACCTAAGTCATTGTGACAGTGCACCGACCAGACCGCTTTGTCTGAATTTGGCACACGAGTGCGGAGAGTTTTAATAAACTCGCCATATAACTCGGGCGTTGCATAACCTACTGTATCTGGGATATTGATAGTTGAGGCACCTTCATTAATAACTGCTTCAACCACCCTGCACAAGAAATCCATTTCAGAGCGATAACCATCTTCTGCAGAAAATTCAATATCAGAGGCCAAGTTTCTAGCGAAACGAATTGAGCGTTTTGCCTGCTCCAATACTTCCTCCGGAGACATGCGCAACTTCACTGCCATATGCAATGGGCTTGTGGCTAAGAAGGCATGAATACGCTTGGCATTCGCTGCCTGCAAGGCATCGGCTGCGCGGGTGATGTCTTTGTCATTGGCTCTGGCTAATGAACAGACGATTGAATCTTTGATGGTAGCGGCCACCGCAGAAATTGCTTGAAAGTCGCCTTCTGAGCTTGCGGCAAAACCAGCTTCAATCACATCTACCTTAAGGCGCTCTAGTTGACGAGCAATACGAACCTTCTCGTCCTTGGTCATCGACGCGCCAGGGGATTGTTCGCCATCACGCAAGGTGGTGTCAAAAATGATTACTTTGTCGCTCATCACTACTCTCCGGTTTGGATTACTAATTTAGCTTCTTAACTGAATTCTTTAATAATTCGGTATTACGGTTTTTAAAACAAAAACCCCAGCAATTTGCTGGGGCTGGTATTGGTGGTTAATGGATCTTTTTATCTCATCAACTCAGGCCTTACCCGCCCCAAGCGTAATGCTTAGTGCCAGTAGAAGGAGGCCAGATAAAGGTGAGAAATTCATCAACATGGAATTAATATACCCCAAAAATAGGGAATTAGCTAAAACGCTTACCGCTCAGATGCTCCCAAGCCCAAATCACATAGCCCGAGATTGAATAAATCACAAACAAGCCAAAGAGCGTCAAGGGTGGATTAGATGAGATTAAGACAAAGGTCAGAATCAAGAGAACCATGACGCCGAACGGCACGCGGTAACGCACATCCAGAGCTTTGCCGCTATAGAAGCGAGCGTTAGAAACCATGGTCAAGCCTGCATAAACAGCAATAAAGAATGTGATCCAGGGAATAGCGGTATCGCGCACCGGAATCTTATTGTCATCCGCTAGCCAGATAAAGCCAGCCATCAGGGAACCTGCTGCAGGACTAGGTAAGCCTTGGAAGAATTTTTTATCAACTACACCAGTATTGACGTTAAAGCGAGCTAGACGTAGTGCAGCGCCCGCACAATAAGTAAAAGCTGCTAACCAGCCCCACTTACCCAAATCTTTTAAAGCCCACTCATATGCGACTAAGGCAGGTGCAACTCCAAAAGACACCATATCAGCCAGGGAATCATATTGTTCGCCAAATGCACTTTGGGTATTAGTCATACGGGCTACACGACCATCCATACCATCGAGAACAAGTGATGCAAAGATAGCAATCGCTGCGATCTGGAATTGATCGTTCATCGCATTCACAATCGCAAAGAAACCACTGAACAATGCAGCAGTAGTAAATGCGTTTGGAAGCAAATAAATACCTTTGCTACGAAGGCGTGGTTTAGGTGGATGGAGCTCCTCTACTTCGTAATCCACCCCATCACCCATATCTTCCGCCCACTGGTCTTGAATGGACTCAGTACGGCGATGAGCTAAGCGACTGCGATTAATGCGGCCGCGACGGCGAAATGTAGTCAAGCAGTATCCCGGTAAAGTTTCGAATCAATCTAGCCCTGGCACACGTGCCAAAGCGGTATTAGTTGCAAATACTTTATCACCAACAGAAACCAATGGTTCTGCGTTTAAGGGTAAATACACATCTACACGCGAGCCAAAGCGAATAAATCCATAGCGTTCACCCGCTTTAAGACGATCACCTACGTGGATGTAGCAAAGAATGCGACGCGCAATCAAACCTGCAACTTGAACCAAAGTCACGATTTGACCATTGGCATCAATTACCACTGCATTACGCTCATTCTCAGTAGAAGCTTTATCCAAGTCGGCATTCACAAATTTACCTGGAAAGTACTGAATCTCTTTGACCAAGCCATTTACAGAGCTACGATTGGAGTGGACGTTAAATACGTTCATGAACACGCTGATTTTGAGCGCTTCACGGCCTGCGTAGGGATCATTTGTAACTTCTACTACAACGATACGTCCATCAGCAGGAGATAAAACAAGATCACGGCCAAGCGCAGGAATGCGCTGTGGATCGCGGAAGAACTGCAGAACAAAGATAAAGATAATCCAGAGTGGCCAGGACCATGCAATGCCACCAAGATAGTGAACCAGCAAAGTCACCACTCCCACTAGCGCCAAATAGGGCCAACCTTCTTTCGCAATAATGGGATGTGGATACATCATCTTTGTTCTGAGCCTTTGTAAGTACTTCTATAAATGGAAATGCTTAGTTCTTAGTCTGATCAACCAATTTGTTCTTAGCAATCCAAGGCATCATGGCGCGGAGTTTTGCACCAACCACCTCAATGTCGTGCTCAGCATTCAAGCGACGACGGGATATCAAAGTAGGAGCGCCTGCCTTGTTTTCAAGGATGAAGCTCTTAGCATATTCGCCAGTCTGAATATCTTTCAAGCACTGACGCATTGCATTCTTAGTATCTTCGGTCACTACGCGTGGGCCAGTTACATACTCACCGTACTCAGCATTGTTAGAAATTGAGTAGTTCATGTTAGCGATACCACCTTCGTAGATCAAATCTACGATCAATTTGAGCTCATGCAAGCACTCGAAGTAAGCCATCTCTGGTGCATAACCAGCTTCAACCAAAGTTTCAAAACCAGCTTTAATCAATTCAACTGCGCCACCACAGAGAACAGCTTGCTCACCGAACAAGTCAGTTTCAGTTTCTTCGCGGAAATTGGTTTCGATAATGCCAGCGCGACCGCCACCGTTCGCTGTTGCGTATGACAAGGCAACATCACGAGCAGAGCCCGATTTATCTTGGTACACAGCGATCAAATGAGGAACACCACCACCCTGTGCGTAGGTACCACGAACAGTATGGCCAGGAGCCTTAGGGGCAATCATGATGACGTCTAAGTCAGCGCGTGGCTGAACTTGACCGTAGTGAACATTAAAACCGTGAGCAAATGCAAGCGCAGCGCCTTGCTTGATATTGCCATGTACTTCTTTGCTGTATACATCAGCGATTTGCTCATCAGGCAAAAGCATCATCACTACATCGGCATCCTTAACTGCTTCGCCAACTTCTTTTACTGTCAAGCCTGCGTTCGCAGCCTTGCTCCAGGAAGCACCGTCTTTACGCAAACCAACAGTAACGTTACAGCCTGAATCTTTTAAGTTCAAAGCGTGTGCGTGACCTTGTGAACCGTAACCAATGATGGTGACTTTCTTGCCCTTAATGAGGGACAAATCGGCGTCTTTATCGTAAAAAACTTTCATGCTCTTTCCTTGTTTTGAAAATGTAATTAATGCAGTAATCAGTTAAAAAATTAAACCTTGAGGATACGTTCACCGCGCCCAATACCAGAACCACCCGAGCGGACAGTCTCTAGAATTGATGCACGGTCAATCGAATCGATAAAGGCATCCAATTTGGCACCATCACCAGTTAACTCGATGGTGTAACTCTTATCAGTCACATCAATAATGCGACCGCGGAAGATATCAGTTGTACGCTTGAGTTCTTCACGCTCTTTACCAACAGCGCGTACTTTGATCATCATGAGTTCACGCTCAATATGAGGGCCTTCACTCAGATCAAATACTTTTACCACTTCAACCAAACGATTTAAGTGCTTTGTAATTTGCTCGATGACATCATCAGAACCAAAGGTCACAATCGTCATACGGGAGAGCGATGAATCTTCAGTGGGCGCAACACTTAAGGTATCAATGTTGTAACCACGAGCAGAGAAAAGACCTACTACGCGTGACAATGCGCCCGGCTCGTTCTCAATCAATACAGAAATAATGTGTCGCATTACAGATCCTCACTACCCAAAAGCATTTCAGTAATACCCTTGCCTGCTTGAACCATAGGCCAAACGTTTTCTTCTGGATCTGTCTGGAAATCCATAAATACAGTGCGATCTTTTAAACGGATTGCCTCTTTTAGCGCGCCCTCTACATCTGATTTTTTCTCAATGCGCATGCCAACGTGACCATAAGCCTCGGCCAACTTCACAAAGTCAGGCAATGAATCCATGTAGGAGCTCGAATAACGCTTGTTATAAGTAAGCTCTTGCCACTGACGCACCATTCCCAAGTAACGATTGTTCAAAGAAACAATCTTTACAGGCGTGTTGTACTGCTTGCAAGTCGATAGCTCTTGAATACACATCTGAATAGAGCCTTCGCCTGTGATGGCAAAGACATCCTGCTCAGGGAAAGCTTTCTTAATGCCCATTGCGTAAGGTAAACCAACCCCCATGGTGCCAAGACCACCAGAGTTGATCCAGCGACGTGGCTTATCAAACTTATAAAACTGGGCAGCCCACATCTGATGTTGACCAACGTCTGAAGTAATAATGGCATCACCACCAGTGAGTTCCCACAATTTTTGAACTACATACTGTGGCTTCACGATTTGTGAGGCTTCATCAAACTTCAAGCAATCTTTTTTGCGCCACTCGTTGATCTGATCCCACCATGCCGCCACTTTATCGCCGTTCTTGCGCGCACCACCAGCCTTTAATTGCGCAGTCATCTCAACTAACACCTCTTTGAGATTGCCAACGATGGGGACATCTACCCTGACGCGCTTAGAGATAACGGATGGATCGATATCGATATGGATGATTTTTCGCGGATGACTTGCAAAGTGCTGGGTATTGCCAATCACGCGATCATCAAAACGAGCGCCAATAGCAATCAACACATCACTGTGCTGCATCGCCATATTGGCTTCGTAGGTTCCATGCATACCGAGCATGCCTAAAAATTGCGGACTAGTGCCTGGGAAGCCACCTAAACCCATTAAGGTATTAGTCACTGGATAGCCCAAGAGCTCAGCAAATTCTTTTAGCTCTGGTGCAGCATCCGAAAGAATGACGCCACCACCAGTGTATATGTAGGGACGCTCGGCTTCTTGCAGCAAGGCAACCGCTTTGCGGATCTGCCCACTATGGCCTTTTACTACCGGATTGTAAGAGCGCATCTCCAAGGTTTCTGGATACACGAACGGGCCTTTGGCCGCAGAGACATCCTTGGGGATGTCAATCAATACTGGGCCTGGACGACCTGTTTGCGCAATGTGAAATGCCTTCTTCAACACCAGCGGCAAATCTTTCACATCCTTAACGAGGAAATTGTGCTTTACCACTGGGCGGGTGATACCAACAGTATCAGCCTCTTGGAATGCATCTTCACCAATTGCGTATGTCGGTACGTTACCGCTGATGATCACCATCGGGATCGAATCAGTGTAGGCAGTAGCAATACCGGTAACTGCATTGGTCACACCTGGACCCGAAGTTACTAGGGCAACTCCAACCTTACCGGTTGCGCGTGCGTAACCATCGGCTGCATGAACGGCTGCTTGTTCATGACGGACCAAAATATGTTCAAACTTATCTTGTTTAAAAATCTCGTCGTAGATGAAGAGAACGGAACCGCCTGGGTAACCCCACACGAATTCAACACCCTCTTTGTGCAATGCATGCACGAGCATTTCAGCACCAATCATTTCTGGAGGAGCTGTTACGGGATTTGTATTTGTTGAGTCTTGATTAGCTTTAGTAGCTAAAAATTCGGCGCTGCTTGTATTCATTTTCTTTCGTCCTTTGCAATTTTCGGCAAAAAATTGTTTGGTCTGTTCTATCCCCTGCTTATGGCCTGAGTTCGAACGGCGCTGCTACCGGAAAAACCACTTCGTAAATGAGAATCTAGGTAGTAAGCCCTATATTCTATAGCAATCCCCTAAAATAGCTCAACTCTTACCGATTCAGGTGTAATTGATTGCATGGCATCAGCCCAAGAACTATCCGACTTTCTAAGTAGCGTCGAGCAGCGTGCCTTCAAGCAGGCGGTATATGCTGTGCGTGATGATGATGCTGCTATGGATATTGTTCAAGATGCAATGATCAAATTGGCTGAGAAATACGGTGATAGGCCTATTTCTGAACTTCCATTGGTCTTCACCAGAATCTTACAAAACCGCATTCATGACCACTTTCGACGTCAAAAAGTCAGAAATACTTGGGTCACCCTGTTTTCGAGTATGGGTAGAAAAAGCGATGAAAGTGATGATTTTGACCCCCTAGAGTCCCTTTCAGCCCCAGATGACAGTGAAATTCACCAAGATGGGTCTCAAAAACTAGAACAAAGTCAGCTTTTACAGGCTTTGGAGTCAGAAATAGCTAAATTACCTGTACGTCAACGAGAAGCCTTCCTGATGCGTTATTGGGATGAGTTAAGCATTACTGAGACTGCCAAAGCCATGAGTTGTAGCGAAGGTAGTGTCAAAACGCATTGTTCTAGAGCCACCCAAACTCTAGCTAAAGCATTGAAATTAAAAGGAATTACCCTGTGAAACATCGAGATGAATCCCTGACCCAGTCAGAAGCAGACCAATTTGGTCGAGCGAGTGCCGCCCTATTGAGTCAGAGCGCTCAAAGCTTGCCTGCTGGCATCAAAGACCGCTTACATGCTGCCCGTATGAAGGCTTTGGCTGTGCGCAAACCTGAAAAGATGTTGGTACAAAAACCCGTTTTTGCCGGGTTTGCTCGTAATTGGTCGCCTCGCTCCTCTAACGGTTTTTGGGACACCGTTGGTTGGGTAGCTCCTTTGGTAGTACTTGTATTTGGCTTAATTGGTATTGCCCAATGGCAAGATGAATCTCGCATCAACGATATTGCTGAAGTAGATGCTGCTTTACTCACCGATGATGTTCCTCCAGATGCGTATGCTGATAGTGGCTTTATGGCTTTCTTGAAAAACGGTCCACTCTCTGATTCTCAAGACAGCGCTTCTTCTTTAGCACCGAGCAAATAATTTAAAACGATCAATGCAGCAAAAAATAATGTCCTCTACTTCTGGCGCCTTTTTGGCGATGGTGGTGGGCATCTTTTTAATTTGTGCTCCAGCAGTGAAGGCACAAACTGCGCCTAGCGGATCTCACGGCAAGTCCGCCGCCATACCTGCCAAGACGCCAGATGGGACTTGGGAAGGCCTAAACCCCTCACAGCAAAAAGTTCTCGCTCCTCTAGAGAGCGACTGGGACTATATGCTCCCAGAAAGTCGCAAGAAATGGATCTATGTCGCCAACATCTACCCGAAGATGAGCGCTACCGATCAAGAGCGCCTGCAATCTCGCATGGCTAGTTGGTCTAATCTCTCTCAAAAAGATCGTCGCATAGCACGTGAAAATTATTTAATTAGCCTCAAGTTCCCTGCTGAGAAAAAGGCAGAGGCTTGGAGTGCATATCAAAAGCTGAGTGACGAGCAGAAGAAAAAATTAGCGGAGATTGAGGCCAAGAAAAAACCCAATGCCATCAATGCGCCCACCCTTCAGCAACACACCATTAAGCAAGATACCACCCCACCGCCACCAGCACCAAGACCTAGGGCTGTGGTTCCTGAGCCTACGCCACCTACGCCCCCCAGCTCAGAAGTATATTGAGCTGTTGTTGTTCTAGTTTATTAATGACGCCTACTGAACTCAATGTATTACCTGCTCCAAATTTTTGGCGTCGGGTCTCGTGTTGCCTTTATGAACAACTGGTTTTGCTCGGTGTTGTTGCCCTCACATTTTTAGTGCCCAACTTGCTATTAGGCATGATGTTTGGAATGGTTCTACCAAGCTGGCTCTCCTTCCTATATCTCTATCTTGTCCTGGGCATTTACTTTGTTTGGTATTGGACTAAGTCTGGTCAAACATTAGCCATGCAAACGTGGCGTGTTCGTTTGATTGCTAGCAATGGATTTCATTTGACGAGACCTCAAGCAATCAGGCGTTATATCTATGGCTCGCTCTGGATTGCGCCATGCGTGCTATTGCAATGGATTTTTCACTTAGAAAAGTGGCAGATTATTGAGATGATCTTTACTGTCGCTCTGTTTATTTGGCCCTTAAGCATTTATCTTGATAGCAAAGAAACGGGGTTTCGTCAAAGCTTGCCAGACCGCCTTGCTGGCTCAAGACTAGTCGAGCTACCCAAGAGCTTAGTGAAACTCTCTTAGGCCTTTTTAGGCCTCACGCAAACATTCAACTGCCGTAGCGCCTTGAATTCGATTCTGAAAGCGATAGCCCGCTGTAAGAGATGCAACTACCCCGAAAGTAACACCCATCAAGATAGCCTCCGCAAAGGCATTAAATTCAATATCCATAACGTAGCGTCCGAGCGCCCAAGCAGCAGCACCAGCCGCCACGCCTGCTAACAAGCCAGCAGTAAAGCCAATAATGAGTAATTCAGTGCGGGCTATTTGCGATAACACGGTGCGGGATGCGCCCATAGCTTTTAAAAGAGCGGCATTTCTGAAGCGCTCATCTTGAGTTGCTGCAATTGCTGCAATCAACACCAAGATTGCTGCAATCACAGTAAAGGCAAATAAGAGGCCAAGTGCGGCAGATAATTTATTCAGCACCTCCTGAATTTGTTGCAAGGATGCCGATACATCAACGATTGTTAGATTGGGATTGGCCTGGCTAAGCTGAAAATCCATGGATTCTTTTGTGGGGTCTTGGTAATACGAAGTAATCCACGATTGTGGCATTCCAGCTAATTGCGATGGCGGCATGATGACAAAGAAGTTCACACGCATTGAGCCCCAATCAAGCTTACGCAAAGAGGTAATGGGGGCAACTACCTTCTCGCCTGCTACTTCAAAGGTGATTTGATCACCAAGTTTGAGTTTTAAGGTTTTGGCAATCCCCGTTTCCATGGAGATTTGTGGGCTACCACCGGCAAGCCATTGGCCGGACACAATTCGATTACCTAATGGAAGCTGCTCTGTATAGGACAAATTGAATTCACGATCGATGAGGCGCTTGGCATTTTCTTCTGAAAAATCTGCCGGCGATACATCTAAGCCATTCACAGCAATAAGACGCCCTCTCACCATGGGATAAAAATCGGGTTTAGATACTCCGCCCGCTTCAAGCGCTTGCGCAATAGCCGTCTTCTGATCGCCCTGAATATTAATCATGAAGCGATTCGGAGCATTAGCCGGAATATTGCCTTGCCAAGTACTGAGCAAATCCTGGCGCAAGAGAAGAATAAGCAGGATGGCCATTAAGGCAATTCCCAAGGCGGTAATTTGCATTACCGCAAAGGCAGACCTACGACCCATTGCAGTAATCGTAAAACGTAGTGCAAAGTGTTGGGTATTGATTTTTGAGAGAAGCCATAAAACCAGACGGGCTGCAATCGAGAAAATGAAAATAGCCCCCGCAAAGCTCAAACCAACCCAAAGCGCCAATTTTGCATCGCGTGCCGCAACCCAAATAAGAACCGCACAACTTAGCAAACCTAGGATGGCAACCCACATAGAGGCAAGTTTCGTAATTTCAAACTCTTTCCGAATTAAGCGCATGGGTGAAACCTTAGCCAAGCCCATGATGGGCGCCCCAGCAAATCCCAGCAATAAGAACCATGTAAACAGGACACTCCATAACACTGGCTGCACTGAAATGCTCGGTAAATTACCCACCATTAAGCTGCCTAATAGCCTGGTTAGCAGCTCTTGAACTAAATAACCCAAACCGGAACCCACTAGCGCAGCAAATAGTCCTAGCGCCAACAACGTTTTCATTTGCTTTTTTAAAATCGTAGCGCTTGTAGCGCCGAAACACTTCAGTGCCGCACAGGAATCGGCTTGACCGATCATATAGCGTCGCGCCGACAAAGATATCGCCACAGCCGCAATCATGGCAGTGAGCAATGCAATGAGCGATAAAAATTGCTCTGCCCGTTCCAGTGTTTTGCGCATCATGGGTTGTGCATTTTCCAAAGTCTCAATCCGCACACCACGTAACTTTTGAGCATCAATATAGTTTGCAGCCCACTTCTGATATAGCCTTATTTGCTCATCGCTACCAGCCAACAACAATCGATACGTAACCCGACTCCCAAGACCGATCAGACCGGTGGACTCTAGATCATCTAAAGACATCATGACTCGTGGTGCAAAGTTCATAAAACCAGCACCGCGATCAAGCTCGCGCATTAATACACCAGAAATTACAAACTGATGATCGCCAAGCCGTAAAGAGTCGCCAAGATGGGTATGTAGATTTGTTAACAGTGCTGGATCAGCCCAGACAGAGCCCCTAATAGGTCCCGATGCAATATTCGGTGGCGGCTCAACCTGCAGTGAACCCCTTAGAGGATAGGTGGAGCTGACAGCCTTTACTGAAGAGAGCTTGCTCTGCTCACCACTACTAGCCATGCTCGGAAATACCACTGTTTGGGCAGTCTGGAGTTGTTGGCTTTGTGCCTCTTGAAGAAAAACTTCAGGAATCGGCTGATCCGCAACAATTAAAAGATCCGAAGCTAAAAGTTGGCGCGCATCAAATTCAAAAGCCCGATGCATGCGATCAGCCAGAAAACTCACGCTGGTTAAAGCGCTGACCGATAAAATTAACGCCACCAACAACCACCTTAACTCCTTGGAGCGAAGGTCTTGCTTCAAGCCTTGAATAAGGCTAGATAGAAGATGGATCAAATTGCCTGTATCTGGCCGCCATCAATGCGCATGACAGTACCAGTGATAAAAGAAGCATTCTGACTAGCTAAAAACGCTGCAGCATCACCGTATTCCTGAGGATCGCCATAACGTCCTGCTGGGATTTGTCGCAAACTCGCTTTCACAACTTCCTCGTAGCTGGTGTTCTCACGCTTAGCCCTAGCTTCATCTAGCTGACGCAAACGATCAGTAGCGACACGACCAGGCATGATGATGTTCACAGTTACGCCCTCAGCAGCAACTTCTGCAGCCAGAGTCTTTGACCATCCCAATAAAGCGGCACGCAATGTATTCGAAATGGCTAAGTTCTTAATCGGGGCAATCGCACCAGAAGTGGTACTCGTAATAATGCGACCCCACTTACGTTGACGCATGCCAGGTAAAACTCGATCTGTAATGGCAATCAAGGATAGAACCATGTCATTAAAGCTCTTTTGCCAAAGAGCAGGATCTTGTCCAGCTGCTGGAGTCGGCGGAGGTCCACCAGTATTGTTAATCAGAATATCAATCGGTCCCAGCTCTTTCTCAACTTGAGAAACTAGGCCATCAATCACGGATGCATCCGATAAGTCCCAGCTCAACGCTAAAGCAACGCCGCCTGCAGCTTGTATCAACTCAACCGACTTTTGCAAACCCTCTGGATTGCGTCCAGTAACAGCAACCTTGACACCCTCTCGCGCGAGAGAGACCGCCATTGCTTGACCCAAGCCTCGGCTGGACGCCAACACTAAAGCCACTTTACCCTTGATACCTAAATCCATACTGTCCCCACTAATAATGTTTTATTTTTACTTCGACTGTTCGTGAGTTGCCTATTAATCTAAAACTAATTTTTGCTTAGCAACCACTTCTTTATAAACCGCGTATTCAGCTTTAATTTCTTTTGAAAAAGCCTCTGGCCCATTCACGTTAATCAAAGAGCCCGTGTCTTCAATTCGTTTTTTGACGGCAGGATCATTCACCACCACCTTGAGTGCAGCATAGTATTTGTCAACGATATCCTTAGGCATGCCAGCGGGGCCTAAAAATCCGTAGTAAGCCATGCGGTTAACGGGAGCTAAACCAACCTCTGTAAAAGTAGGCACATTTGGAAGTTGCGCTAAGCGCTTAGGCGCAGCAATCACTATTGGCACAAGCTTGCCATCTTTGATAAATGGAAATGAAGAAGGCAAGTTATCAAAAATCATCGAAACTTGACCGCCAACGGTATCGGCCAATGCAGGACCTGCTCCACGGTAAGGAATATGGACGATAAATACACCAGTTAAGCTTTTAAAGAGCTCTGTTTGGAGATGGCCAATGCCACCTGTACCGGAGCTTGAATAAGAGTACTTGCCGGGATTTGCCTTTAAGACTGCCATAAAGGTTTTGAAATCTTTTGCAGGAAAGGACGGGTTTACAGCGATGATGTTTGGAGTAGCGGCAATATTACTAATGGCCGTGAAATCCGTAATTGGGTCGTAGCCTATCTTAGGGTTGATCGCAGGATTTGCAGCAGTTGTCGAGACGGTTGCCATGCCGATGGTGTAACCATCCTTGGGAGCACGCATCACTTCTAAAGCACCAACAGAACCGCCGCCGCCCGCCTTGTTATCAACAATGACAGGTTGACCTAGCTGCCGACCCAATGCATCCCCTACTGCGCGGGCAATGATGTCCGTGCTTCCCCCTGGCGCAAATGGTACAACTAAGCGTATCGGTTTATTGGGAAAGCCATCTGCTTGAACTGAAAGGCTCAATCCCGAGCCTAATATCAAAAAGGCAAAGGGAAGAAAATAATTAAAAATAGATTTGAATGAAATATGTTTGTTCAACTTACTGCCCCATTGGTTTTGGTAAATTGCCAGCATACTTGTAGAGCTGTTCTTCATACTGCTTCAAGATTTCAGCAAGCGCTTGCTGCTGACCCAACACAAGTGCCTCAGGTGTATTGTCTTTGAGAGCAACGCGTTTGGTGTAACGATTTGCACCAATCAAGGGATTGCTTTTTCCACTGTTGGTAACGGTGAGAAAGAACTCAACACTAACAACCGCTTCAGGTCTTACGCGATAGTCGCCATAAAACTCATTCACAGTAGCTTGTAGGGTGTAGTAAGGAAAGAGACTGGTGTTCTGACCGACTGTTGCAGAAAAAATACCGGCCTTATTGAACCATTCACGTTCAGAGTTGCTGATCATCTCCGATGGAATCGTTGAATAGATATTATAAAAATCCTTTTCGTAACGCTGATCTGAGAGGCGATACACTAAAGACTTACCATCATAGGGTGACGCAACACTCACTGCGCCAACCTTAAGCCAAAAATCGGAACGCTCTTTTAGTGGAGCTCCGGTGCGTTGTGGAGCAACAACCCAGCTAGTTGGAGTCACAGGACCACGAGTGGGTAAGGAGCAGGCACCTAGAACTGCTACCAAAATACATGCAAGAACATATTTGATCATTTAGCAGCTCCTGACTGAGCTTGGGTGCCATTCATAGGCAGCGTAATTTTTGCTGGCACCTCACCCCAAATCAAGCTAGACGGTGATTGGCTAGCAATTCGAGTGAACTCATTTAACTGTTCTGCGGTCTGCTTGAGATTCTCAACCGTAAATTGGGTATCGCCCTGCATACTGGTAATGGTTTGGCGTAAAGCGACCATTGAACCAACCAACTCACGCATTAATATATTGAGCTCATCTTTATCTGTCACTTTGGCAATGCGCTCCATGATGATATTCATCTGTTTAACAGACTGAATCAAGCCGTCGTTATCCTTACCAGTGCCTGCCATCATCGTATTGAGATTGGTTAACAGTGCATCAAATTTTTTCTGTGTCCCATCGATATTGACTTGGTTTAGGCCATCGATCAGCTTTTGGATACCTTCAATAATTTGGTCAGCTTGATTAGGCAAGGAAGGAATAACGGGATACTTTGACTTCCACTCATAGGGTAACGGTGGATAGGTTTGCGCAACAGGGGTAAAGTTAAATTCAATGTAGTTCACGCCTGTAATACCTTGAGACTTCACCTGTGCGCGAAGATTGTTCTTAACAAATTCTTTAATCAGGTCTTCGTTAACGGTCTCACCCATAATCTGCATCCGCACCACTACATACTGACGGCGATCTTGAAACGGTACGTCTTGTTCATAGATGTCGCCCGACAAGCCAATCTGGGTCACCTGACCAATTTTGACCCCTCTAAATCGGACTGAAGCACCCGTATCTAATCCCGTGACCGATTGCTTAATATAGGTTTCGATGATGAAGGATTTTTTGAATAACTGGCCTGAACCAAAGATCAAAATCACCGCAATCAGGACGCCGATTGCGGCAAGCACAAAAGCGCCAAGGCGGAAATAATTAGGATTGGAGTTAGTACTCATGCTGCGTCCTTAGTCGTAATGCGATTAAAGAATTGACGCACCCGAGGATCGGGGCTGGTGTCACGTAATACTTTGGGGTCACCTTCTGCAATGATCCCTTTAGCGGTTTTATCTAACATAATGACCTTATCAGCAATCGTATAAATACTGGCCAACTCATGCGAAACAATTACAAAGGTAATGCCGAGATTTTTAGATAAATCCAAAATGGTTTCATCCAAATCTGCTGAGGTAATAGGGTCGAGACCGGCGGATGGCTCATCTAAGAACAAAATCTTTGGATCCAGCGCCATCGCCCTTGCAATCGCTGCACGTTTTTGCATACCGCCACTGATATCGCTCGGCATATAAGTTTCATAAGGCAACAAGCCAACTAGATCGAGCTTGCAGCGGGCCAGCAGATTCATCTGGCTCTGAGTAAGTTGGGTGTACTCCTGCATGAACAAGGTCACGTTATCGAGTAGGTTCATAGAACCAAACAGTGCGCCCTGCTGATACATCACTCCAAAGCTCGTCATGATTTTCTGGCGCTCTGCACCCTGTGATGCAGTGATGTTTTGACCCTCAATCAACACGTCCCCTGATAAGGGTTGATAAAGGCCAAAGATATTTTTGAGAAGACTGGACTTACCGCAACCTGAGCCACCCAAAATAACAAAGATTTCTCCGTTATTAACAGTAAAGTTCAGATCCTTCATCAAAATATTCGATCCATAACCTACAGTCAGATCTTTAACTTCGATTGCGTATGGGGTGCTTGGCGCGGTCACTGGTGTATTCATCAGAAACCTGTCTTATAGGAAATGAAAGCGAAGATACCGTCAACTAGCACGATCATCACAATACTACTGACTACTGCGCGCGTTGCAGAAATACCCACTGCTGCTGCACCAGTGCCGGTTTGCATACCACGTAGACAACCCATCGCGGAAATCACAATACCAAATAAGGTAGCCTTAATAAGACCTGAGCAAATATCTTCAACGTCCACCGCATTGAGCATGCCGTTATAAAAATTAATAAATGGGATGCCATAAATCAACATTGTGAACATAGAAGCAATGATGCTCACAATATCGGCAAAGAGCGTCAGAATTGGCGCAACCAAAATGCCAGCTAGCACTCGTGGTACCACTAAGAAACGGATTGGACTAAGACCGCCCGTTACCAATGCATCAACCTCGTTATTGACTGTCATGGTGCCAATTTCTGCAGCAAAAGCAGCAGATGAACGACCAGCGAGCAAGATTGCGGTAATTAAAGGTCCCATCTCACGCACGATCCCTAGCGCAGCTAAGGGGCCTACGAAAGTGGTGGCCCCAAACTGCTTCATGCCAATAGCCGCCTGGAAGGACAAGATCACACCGATCAGAAATGCTACGAGGCCTACGATAGGTAAAGCGGCGATACCAGCCTCTACGGCTGCATTAACAAAATCGCCCCAACGCACTTGTTTAATGTGGCGAATGGACCAAAATAAATCTGCCGCTAAGTGTCCTGTAAATGTAATCAGTCCACGTGTGTCATCAATCAGGTTCTGCGCAGCCATGCCGGTACTAACCACAAAACTTCTTTTGGGTTTAACTGCTGGCGTTGGAAATAAATTGGTGATTGGATCAAATTCATGGAGCATCGGCTCATAACGTGAATCTAACCCTATCAAAGAAAACTTCGCGCCCACCTTTTGCTGCGCTTCTTCTACGCCAATCAAAAATGCAATACCTGCTCCGTCCAAAGAAGAAACTTGTGATGCATCAAACGTGAGGGATGCAGATTGAATCTTGCTTTGTGGAATTTGCGCTAACCAAGCGTCCTGCGCATTCCGAATCTGAGTCCAGATTCCGCCTAAGGTGTAGATATTCACTTTTCCATTCAAACTGACCTTGGCGTTAGAGGCGTCAATGAGTGACCAAACTGCCACTGGGGCACTAGCAGAAGGATTAACGGCGGAAATAGTGTCAGAAACGCTCATAACGAGACTATAAGGTATCCACAAGCAACCTCTGTGAAATGCTAAAAAAGAAAAAGGGCCCAGTTTTTCAACTAGGCCCTGCATAAGTTGGTGCGGCTGGCAGGAATTGAACCCACGACCCCTTGGTTCGTAGCCAAGTACTCTATCCAGCTGAGCTACAGCCGCAACAGCCATAATTATGCCATGGAAGAGAAGAACTACATCACTCCCGCTGGTCACGAGCGGATCAAAACTGAGCTCCTACAGCTTCTAAACCATGATCGGCCTGAGGTTGTGAAGGTTGTGCACTGGGCGGCCAGCAATGGTGACCGGTCGGAAAATGGGGACTATATCTATGGAAAGAAGCGACTTCGGGAGATTGATCGACGTATTCGCTTCCTCAACAAACGCCTTGAATTTGCTGTCGTTGTCGATAATTTGGCGAGAAAAACCGGTGATGCTGATGCTGAGCAGATCTTTTTTGGGGCTACCGTGTCTTACTCCCCTTTAGAGGGCAAGGATGCAGGAAAAGAAACCGCCATCACTATTGTGGGTGTCGATGAGGTCGACTTAGAGAAAAACCACGTGAGCTGGGTATCACCCATTGCCAAAGCTTTGATCAAAGCAAGATTAGGGGATTGCGTGACGATTCAAACACCAACTGGCCCTACTGAAATAGAAATACTAGATGTTCAGTATTTGTAGTGCGCTTAAAGAGCACGCGTACGAGTCACGCGCATGACATCCGGGTTCGTACGCAAGCTACGCATCACTTTAGATAAGTGCAGGCGGTCATAGACTTGAATCGTGAAGCGAATAGTTACGGAGTCTTCTTTAAATCGATCTTCCATCGAGACATTCATAATATTGGAGTCGGCAGAAGTAACGCTACTAGCCACGCGTGCCAACACGCCCTTACCTTGACGTGTATCGATTGCTAGGTCAACTTCAAATTCTCGATTCAGTTCTTTAGCCCATTCAACTTCTACCCACTTATCACTGTCTTTAGAAAGCATTCGGAGTGCGACAGAGCAGTCATGGATATGAACTTGCAGACCCTCACCCTTTCCAAGGTAACCAATGATACCGTCGCCTGGAATCGGATGACAGCAAGATTGGAAGTGAATCGAATTGCCCTCTCGACCATCGACTAGGATAGCCTGACGCTGATGCTGATGCTGATGTGATTCTTGGTTTGGCGCCACCCAATCTGCGGCACCAAGACGCATCTGCTCACCCCCACCCTCATCATCAATCAAGATCTTGAGACGAATCGCCAGCTCTTGAGGAGAACGGCGGCCAAGGGCGATATTGACGCATGCCTCTTCGCGGGTTTTATCACCCGTCCAATGCATGAGTTTTTCCCAAATCTCAGGGCTTAGCAATGCAGCATCTACGCCTTGCTGGCGCAGGCCATTGGCAAGCAATCGCTCACCCAACTGCAGTGATTCTGAGTAATGTTTCGTCTTTAATGAATGGCGAATCGATGCACGCGCTTTACCTGTTCGTACAAATGCCAGCCAGCCAGGATTCGGCTGTGAGTTACCTGAAGTCACGACTTCAATAATGTCGCCATTCTTCAGCTCACTGCGAAGTGGCAATTGCAGACCATTCACTTTGACGGCGACACAGGTGTTACCCAAGTCACTATGAATTGAATAAGCAAAGTCAAGAGCGGTAGCGCCCCTAGGAAGCGCACGAATTTGCCCCTTGGGCGTAAACACATAAACCGCATCCGGGAACAAATCGATTTTGACGTGCTCTAAGAATTCTTGTGAGTCGCCACTGCTATCTTGAATATCAATCAAAGATTGGAGCCATTGATGAGCGCGGTTTTGCACTTCACTCATATCAGGCGATCCGTCTTTATATGCCCAATGCGCCGCAACGCCTGCTTCTGCTACGGCATGCATATCGGTAGTGCGAATCTGGAACTCAACCGGCACACCAGATGGCCCTAATAAAGTGGTATGTAGGGATTGATAGCCGTTGAGTTTCGGAATCGCAATGTAATCCTTAAACTTACCTGGCATCGGCTTAAAAAGAGAATGCAAGATACCTAAGGAGCGATAGCATTCATCTATGCTGCCAACCGTGACACGGAATGCATAGACATCTAAGACTTGAGAAAAGCTGACATGCTTAGCGCGCATCTTGTTGTAGATGCTATAAAGCGTTTTTTCACGACCGCGTAGATCTACCTCTAGATTAGCCTTTGCAAAAGCCATACGCGAGGCTTGCAAAATCTTTTCAACCATCTCCTTACGATTGCCACGCGCCCGCTTAACGGCGCCTTCAATGACCCGAAAGCGCATTGGCATCGAGTAACGGAAACTCAGATCCTGCAAATCACGATAGATGATATTTAATCCAAGGCGATGCGCAATGGGGGCATAAATCTCAATGGTTTCTGCAGCTACCCTACGGCGCTTTTCCATCGGCACAGCATCGAGTGTGCGCATATTGTGAGTGCGGTCTGCTAGCTTCACAAGAATGACGCGAACATCTCGCGCCATCGCCATAAACATTTTGCGGAAACTCTCAGCCTGAGCTTCTGCATGACTTTGGAATTCCAATTTGTCGAGCTTAGTCAGACCCTCAACTAGCTCCGCCACCTTATTGCCAAACTTTTCTACTAAATCCGCTTTAGTGCAGCCTGTATCCTCAATCACATCATGCAAGAGTGCCGCCATGATTGAAGGGGCATCTAAGTGCCAGGTAGCGCAGAGTTCTGCAACGGCTACAGGATGAGTGATGTAAGGCTCGCCACTGTGGCGATACTGACCCAAGTGAGCCGCATCAGAAAACTGAAAGGCTTTTTTTACTTGGACGATCTCTTCAGGCTTGAGATAGGTGAGTTTTGAGAGCAAGCCCTCAATTGAAACCACCTGATGCTTAAGAGGTAAAGCTGGTGCAGAGGTTGGCCCAAACAAATGACGGCTCGACTGAGCCAACAAAGTCGCAATGATCGACTTTTTGCCGTTTTGTGGATTACTACCTAATGGTGTATCTGATGGGGCATCGAGTAAATCTTTTTGAGCTACTCCAAAGGAGGCCTCATTGGGCGAGACCCCTCCTACTAATTCCGATGTCTTGGTTGTTCCTAAAGGGAGCTCCACACCGGAACTCCTAAATTACAAAGGAACTTTGGTCAACATGTCACGGTCAGTAACACCAGCAGCTACTTCGCGCAAAGCAACTACCGTAGCTTTATCTCTGGACTCAACACGTGGGGAGTGACCTTGAACCAATTGACGTGCGCGATATGTCGCAGCCAATACGAGTTCAAAACGATTTGGAATGGTTTTCAGGCAATCTTCTACAGTAATACGGGCCATGCTGGACTCACTTAATTTAGCTTCAATACCTATAGGATAACTGATTAAACCCCAAGGCGCCTTAAAAGAGCTGGATTACGGGCCATGCTGGGCCCAGAGCGCAGTCGGCTGGAAGCCAAAATATGCTTGAGATCGATTAGAGCCTGATCAAAGGAATCGTTCACCACGATGTAATCGGCCTCATGGGCATGCTGCAACTCAATATGGGCAGCAGCTAAACGTCTTTGAATGGTGGCTTCATCATCCTGGCCACGTTTACGCAAACGCTCCTCTAAGGCTTCAATCGAGGGAGGGAAAATAAAGATCCACTGCACCGATGGAATGAGTTTGCGAATTTGTTGTGCGCCCTGCCAATCGATCTCGAGCATCACATCACTACCCGCTTGCATCTGAGATTCGATCCAAGGTCTGGATGTGCCATAAAAATGACCATGCACTTCTGCCCATTCTAGAAAATGACCTTGGTCTCTTTCAACAATGAAATCTTCTTTAGAGGCAAACCGATAATCCTTGCCATCGACTTCGCCAGGTCTTGGTGAACGCGTCGTAGTAGATAAGGATAGTTTTAATCCAGCATCTTCCTTTAATAGCGCATTGACTAGGGAGGACTTACCCGCACCAGATGGCGCCACAATCATCAACATACTGCCTTGATAAGAAGGGGTCAAATTTGGACTAGTCATAGATCAATTGTACGGATTATGAATGACTCATCATTCCAGATTTTGCACTTGCTCACGCATTTGCTCAATCAGCAGCTTCAGCTCAAGGGCTGCTTGCGTGCATTCCTCAGAAACCGATTTGGAGCTGAGGGTATTGGCTTCGCGATTGAGTTCTTGCATCAGAAAATCTAAGCGCTTACCTACCGGCCCCTTACCAGCTAATGCGGTATCAACAGCCTGTAGATGGGTCTTTAAGCGCGCAAACTCTTCCGCCACATCAATACGCACAGCGTAGAGAACCACTTCCTGACGAATACGCTCCATGAGTTCTGTGCCGGCCTTAGCTTGTTCTTGCGCAGCCAATGCTTCTGATAAGCGTTCGGTGAGTTTTTCTTGATATTGCGCGACATATTCAGGAACCTTAGGCTCAATTACTTTGACGATCTCGCGCATCTTTTTAGTAATGTTGGTCAATACACCAACCAAAGCTTGGCCTTCTGCATGTCGACTGTTCATGAGCGCCTCTAAGGCGGCACGTCCAGCTTCAACCGTTGCAGCAATCCAGCCCTCTTCTTCCCCACGAGGCTCAGAAACAATCCCGGGCCAACGCAGGACTTCAGCAATGCTCATCTCTTGCGCTTTTGGAAAGGCTTCTTGGGCTTTTTCTTGAAGGCTATAGAGCGCATCTAGGCGATCTTTATTAATTGCCCCTAAGGCGTGGGGATTGCTCTTGGCGGCCCCTGCGGCACCACTATTGACCCGCCATGCCGCCCGAAACTCTACCTTACCCCGGGAAAGGCTTTGGGTAGCCATTTCTCGCAAGGCGGGCTCAGCCCCGCGACACTCGTCCGGCAGACGAAAGCCTAAATCCAGAAAGCGGCTGTTAACAGCCCGACATTCCACCTGCAGATCAGCAACTACGCCAGCTCCTAGGGAGACTTGACGAGAAGCGCTGCCATAACCAGTCATGCTCGATATCATAGGGACATTGTAGATTCTTTATAGCCCCTTTAGGACAAATCCATGAGCAGCCCAAATTCAAGCACCATCAACCGCCCAAGCGGTCGCAAACCAAAAGACTTGCGTCCCGTCACAATCTCTCGTAGCTTTACTAAACATGCTGAAGGCTCCGTTTTGATTGCTTTTGGTGATACCAAGGTTTTGTGTACCGCCAGCATCCTCGATAAGGTGCCACCTCACAAGCGCGGCTCTGGCGAAGGGTGGGTTACAGCGGAATATGGCATGCTACCCCGCTCAACTCATACCCGCAGTGATCGTGAAGCGGCTCGCGGCAAGCAATCGGGTCGCACTCAAGAAATTCAGCGTCTCATCGGCCGTGCAATGCGCAGCGTCTTCAATTTAGAAATCTTGGGTGAACGCACGATTCATTTAGATTGCGATGTATTGCAAGCGGATGGTGGCACACGAACGGCATCCATTACTGGTGCTTATGTTGCAGCACGTGATGCTGTTAACCAGCTGCTGAAAAGTGGCGCTCTCACACAAGATCCGATCATTGATAGTGTTGCAGCTATTTCTGTAGGCATCTATCAAGGTGTTCCAGTGCTGGATTTAGATTACCCAGAAGACTCTTCATGCGACACCGATATGAATGTTGTCATGACTGGTAAAGGTGGCATGATTGAAGTGCAAGGCACAGCCGAAGGCGCCACCTTCTCTAGAAGTGAGTTAACCGCCCTGCTAGATTTGGCCGAACTAGGAATTCAAGAGCTGACTCAATTACAGATCGAAGCACTGAAATAATCCTATGCAAAAGCTCGTTCTCGCCTCCAATAACGCTGGCAAGGTACGGGAGTTTCAAGCTTTATTAGCGCCCTTGGATTTCCAAGTGATTCCGCAAGGAGAATTAGGCATTCCCTCGGCAGAAGAGCCTCATCACACCTTTGTTGAAAATGCCCTTGCTAAAGCACGTCACGCTAGCGCAGCTAGCGGTCTTCCAGCACTCGCAGATGATTCTGGTATTTGCGCACATGCCTTAAATGGTCAACCCGGGGTATTGTCTGCTCGCTATGCGGGCGAGCCGGCAAATGATGCGGCTAATAATCAAAAGTTAATTCAGGAACTCAAAGGCAAAGATGACCGTGGCGCACACTATGTTTGTGCATTAGTGTTTGTTAATAGCGCCAGTGACCCAGAACCCATTATCGTGCAGACACGTTGGTATGGAAGCTTTATTGAAGAAGCAAAAGGAGTTAATGGTTTTGGCTATGATCCACATTTCTTCCTTCCTGAGCTAAGTCTTACTGCCGCCGAGCTAGAGCCACAGCAGAAAAATGCAATCAGCCATCGCGGCCAAGCATTACGTGAGCTGATTGAGCAACTGAAATTACGAATGACTCGTGTCTAAGTTACAAACCAATGCTGTCTCATTAACAGCGCTCCCCCCACTCTCGCTCTACATTCACTTTCCTTGGTGTGAAAAGAAGTGTCCTTATTGCGACTTCAATTCCCATCAAGCAAAGGATGGTGTTGGTAAAAGTGGGTTTGATGAGAAGCGCTATATCAAGGCGTTAATTGCTGATCTAGAAACGGAGCTTCCCAATATTTGGGGTCGACAGGTACACAGCATTTTCATTGGGGGCGGTACACCGAGCTTGTTATCACCCGAGGGCATGGATGAACTCCTCTCTGCCATTCGCGCCCGAATAAATCTAGAGCCTGATGCAGAAATCACCATGGAAGCCAATCCGGGATCTATTGAGACGGATAAGTTTGCCGCTTTTGCCAAATGCGGTATTAATCGTGTATCGATTGGAGTGCAGAGCTTTCAAGATGAACAGCTTAAGGCATTGGGACGCATTCACAATGGTGAAGAAGCGAAGCGCGCCATCCAGATTGCTTTAGACAACTTTAAGTCCGTCAACCTAGATCTGATGTATGGTTTACCCAATCAAAGTCTTCAAGCCGCTAAAGCCGACGTCGAGACTGCCCTCTCTTTTAAAACTCCGCACTTGTCTTTTTATAACCTCACCCTTGAGCCCAATACTTATTTCGCCAGCTTCCCTCCAAAGCTCCCCAGTGAAGATGAAGTAGATGCCATCTTTGAACAGAATTTGGATTTACTGACAAAGGCTGGTTACAAACGCTATGAAGTTTCTGCGTATGCCAGGAAAGATCAAGAGTGCAAACATAATCTGAATTACTGGCGCTTTGGCGATTACATCGGCATTGGTGCAGGTGCTCACGGCAAGATCTCTTTTCCAAACAAAATCACTCGTCAAGTTCGTGAGCGCCATCCAGAAACTTATATGTCCGCAATGGAGAGCAAAGGGGATGCCTTAATTGAGGCTAGAGAAATTGAGGCCAAAGATCTTCCTTTTGAGTTCATGCTCAATGCCCTGCGCCTAACTGACGGGGTTGATACGAATACCTTTAGCGAGCGTACTGGCTTGCCTTTAAATCTCATTAGCAAAGGCTTGGACGAAGCAAGCAAAAAAGGATTGTTAGATGAGGATCCAAGCAAACTCAAGGCAACAGAACTCGGGTTGCGTTATCTCAACAATCTACAAGAGATGTTTTTAGACTAAGGCTATTTGCCAGACCAAACAGGTGGCTCACCTTTTAAAAAGGATGCGACGCCATTTTTAAAATCATCACTGCCATAGGTTTCCCGAATGAGATCTTGGCAATCAGGCAATTGGTTGGCAATCATTCTGGCCATAGCCAACTTGCTCGCTTTTTGAGTTATGGGTGCGAGTTTGGCTAAGCGCTCTGCTAGCGCATCAGCCTCTTTGCCAATCTGATCAGCCTCATAGGTAGCCAGTAAATAGCCCTGTGTTTTGAGCTCGCTGGCTGGAACCATTTCCGCTAAGAGCAGCATGCGACGAACGATATTCATGCCCATATGGGCCACGAGCCAAGCAATATTGCCAGGATAAAGGCAGTTGCCTAGTGTTCTAGCGATTGGTACACCAAACTTTGCCTCTGGCGTGGCAATCCTAAAGTCACAGCAAGTTGCAATGGCTAGGCCACCACCAACTGCCATGCCGTCTATCACTGCAATTGTGGGCATTGGCAAGGTTGCCAGTGGGTTGAGATAGTCGTGAATAGCTTCCTCATAGCGCACACCATCTTCACCACTCTTAAAGCTCGTAAATTGCGCAATATCACTTCCGGAAACAAAGGACTTACCTCCCGCCCCACGAAATATCACCACACGAATATTGGGATTTTCTGCCAGATTCTCACAAATGGATTTGAGGCTCTCATACATCGCCACTGTCATCGCATTGCGAGCTGCCACATGATCAAATGTCACATAAGCAATCTTGTCTCGTAATTCGACTGTGACCTGTGCAACCTTAGCTTCTAAATCCTTTTGCATCATCTTGATTACTCGGCCTTAATATTTAAGCTCTTGACTAAGCGCTGATACTTTAATAGCTCAGCATTTAAGAAAAGACCAAAAGCAGCTGGTGTTGCTGGGCCTTCTGGCTGCAATCCCTGTGAATCCAAAGTCTTTTTAATCTGTGGATCAGCCATCGCCGCTTTCACTGCTTGGTCAATCTTATTCACTACTGCTGGATCCATGCCTTTTGGACCCATCACGGAATACCAGTTCGTCACATCAAAACCAGTAATACCCACCTCGTTAAAGGTTGGCACTGTTGGCAAAATAGAAAGGCGCTTTGGAGTGGAGATTGCCAATGCTTTTAAGCTGCCGTCTTTAATTTGCTGCAAGTTAGGGGGTAAGGTATCAAAGTTCATCGTGATTTGGCCACCTAACAAATCAATGATTGCTTGACCGCTTCCCTTGTAAGGCACGTGGTTTAACTGAATACCTGCAATCTTGGCAAACAATGCACCCGCTAAATGTTGAGTGCTACCAATTCCAGAGGAACCATAAGTCATTTGACCTGGATTGGCTTTCGCTAAGGAGATCAGTTGGGATACTGAGTTGACTGGTAAGGATGCCTTGACTACTAAAACATTTGGTACGTAACCCAAATAAGTAATTGGTGTGAAATCGCTTGCTGGGTTGTATGGCACATTGGTCAAGACGAAAGGCGCAATCGCATTGGAATTGGAATGGCCTACTAGTAAGGTATATCCGTCTGGATTAGCCTTGGCAACTTGGTCAGCAGCAATCGTTCCAGCCGCACCTGATTTGTTTTCTACGATGACACTTTGACCGAGAATCTCGCCCATTTTTGGAGCTAGTGCTCTAGCAACAATATCAGTGCCACCACCAGGAGCAAAACCTACTATTAAGCGGATCGGTTTCGTAGGAAAGCTTTGTTGCGCAATGGCAAGCCATGAAAAGGTGCTCAGCATTAATGCTAAAAGTGTACGAAGCGCCCGGGAATTTAGCAACATAAGATCTCCAATATCGTTTTAATTGTGTTTGATACTATTAAGACATTCTAAACATATAAAAACATTCGAGACAATGACGAAAACACCTATAAATGAAGGCTCTAGACCCCTTCCCCTATCTGGAGTCAGAGTATTGGATGTGAGCCAGGTCATGGCTGGCCCTTACTGCTGCATGCTGTTAGCAGACCTAGGTGCTGACGTTATTAAGATCGAGCCTCCGGGCACTGGTGATCAAACCCGTGGCGCTATGGGATTCAAGATGAAGGGCTCAGACAGCATGGGCTTTCTGAATATGAATCGTAATAAGCGCAGTCTCACGCTGAACCTAAAGACCGAAGCAGGTAAAAAAGTGTTCTTTGAGTTGGTGAAGACAGCCGACATCTTGGTAGAGAATTACCGCCCAGGTGTCATGAAGAAATTAGGTATTGATTACCCCTCTTTGCAGAAAATCAATCCGAGCTTAGTCTATGCCAGTATCTCGGGTTTTGGACAATCTGGTCCGTGGGCAGATCGCCCTGGATTTGATCTCATGGCGCAAGCTATGTCTGGTGTCATGAGTGTTACCGGTTACCCCGATGGCCCCCCAGTGAAAGCGGGAGTACCAGTAGCTGATATTGGTTGCGCACTCTTTGCTGTCTATGGAATTTTGTCTGCCTATATTGGCAAGACCAAATCTGGTGAAGGTCAATTTATTGATGCTTCATTATTTGACTCTGCTCTCGCATTTTCCATCTGGGATACAGCCCAATATTGGGGCACTGGAGTGGAGCCCTATAAACTTGGCACTGCCAATCACATGAGCGCGCCCTATCAAGCCATGAAGGCAGCTGATGGTTATTTTGTCATGGGTGCCACCAATCAAAAACTCTGGAAACTGCTTTGTGAAAAGATTGGCAGGCCAGAGCTGATTGAAGATGCTCGCTTTAAAACCAATCCTTTGCGCCTTGCTAATCGCTTAGAGCTTGCAACCGAGCTGGAGAAAACTTTCATCAACAAAACCAGTGAAGCCTGGGTAGATGACCTGCTAGCAGCCGGCATTCCAGCTGGACCAATTAATACCTACCCAGAAGCATTTGATAGCGAGCATGGACGCCATCGCAAGATGCGCATGGAAATTGACCATCCTATTGAAGGCAAAGTTCCCAATATTGGTTTTGCAGTAAAGATGATGGGAACACCCCAACAAGTGCGCAAACATCCACCTTTATTAGGTGAACATACTAGTGAATTACTTGCGGAGCTTGGTATCGCTGGCGATGAACTCAAGGCGCTTGAAGCCGGCGGCGCTTTTGCGCCTTAAGCCTCATCTCGCTTCATCTTAATTAAAGCTACTCACCTGCAGTAACTGCAAGCTCCTGAGCCGCAAATGGATCTTGCGGTTTTGCTTTTAAGTTTTTATCTTCCACACCCTTGGGCTTGGTGCCTGGCATCAATTCAAAGTCAGGTTTAAAGATAGTCAAAGTACTTCTGAGTTGATCAAATGCTTTGCGATCACCCTCAAACTTCGCTTTACCTTCTGCTTGTAACTGATCAAAGGTGGTTTGACCACCCATGACCTTCTCAAGATCGCTACGATTCAAAGTAATTGAGAGAGTTGGATTTTTGGCTTGTTGACCTTTGATATTGGTAAGCGCTGAATTACTCATTTCCACCACAAACTGTTCACCATTATCTGGTGTGGAAAGATTGATAGTGAATTTCATGCCTGCTGCTTTTTTGCTATCCAAGCTAATTCCTAAAGAATTCAGCCAGAGCTCTGTGCTCATGGCCTTAATCATGTCGGGCCCATTTGATTTTGGTGATGCACCTGTCGGCATGCCATGACGCAATTCGTAAGCGGCGCCCAGAAAACTATTGCGCACGCTAGGACTTTCTTTTTGGTAACCAATTTGCTCGAAGATGTCTGCTAAGAGATCTTTGGCCGCTGTGTTATTGGGTTGTGCATAGACCAATTTATTGACAATCTCCATCGCCTCGCGGTACTTGCCCTGCTTATAAAGCTCACGGCCCTTGGCCATAATCTTGGCTGAGCCGCCCATCATCTCGACATATAAGGGTGCTGAATCTTTCGGCGACAACGGAATCAATGTGGCAGGGTTAGCATCCCAATAGCCTAGATAGCGATTGATCACCGCTCTACTATTATGTTCTTCAGACCCATGGTAGCTATGGGCTGCCCACTGCGTTTTTAAGCTTTCTGGCTGCTTATAGACGTTTTGTATTTCATTAATCGTGACGCCATTATTAGCAAGATGCAAGACCTCATTGTGCAGATGAGCGTAGCTGTCACGCTGGGTTCGCATCACCTCTTGAATGCGCTCATTACCCCAACGTGGCCAGCTATGTGAAGCAAACATCACCTCACTCTCATTACCATAACGGTATAGAGAGTTATTAATATTTTTAGACCATGCCAATGAGTCTCGCACCAAGGCGCCTCGCAGGGTGTAGATGTTGTGAATGGTGCCGGTGATATTTTCTGCCGCCCAGAATGCCTTAAATTGCGGGAAATAAGTATTCATCTCCGCAGGTGCTTCAGTGCCCGGCGTATTTTGGAACTCCATCACTACACCATCAACATTCATGGTTTCATATGGCTGAGTAATGTAAACATTGGGCTCAATTAAACCCAAGTTTCCAGCTGCAGTATTTTTACCAATAGATTGATCCACATGACCAAAGGGACTGCGAGGCAATAAGACTCCATACTGGAAGTACATTCGACGTGTCATGGCATTACCGGCATAGACGTTCTCAGCTACTGCATGTTCCATAAAGCCCGCTGGTGCAATCACCTTCACCTTGCCGCTCTTCACGTCAGCCTCATCCACGACGCCGCGTACACCACCAAAGTGGTCTCCATGTGAATGCGAGTACACCACTGCAACCACTGGACGCTTACCCAACTTTTCATTGACGAGCTCTAAGGCAGCTCTTGCCGTTTCTTTAGCGGTAAGTGGATCAAAGACAATCCAACCTGAATTCGTCTTAATAAAACTGATATTAGCTAGATCAAAGCCGCGAACTTGATAAATTTTGTCAGGTACGACTTCATAAAGGCCGTAGCCCATATTAAGAATGGCTTGACGTTGCAAAGATGGGTGCACACTGTCAAAGTCTTTCCCTTGTAATAAAAAATCATAGCTACCCATATCCCATGCCACGTTCCCTGCATCAGCCATGATGGTTTTATATGGAGGAGCAGCTATGAATCCGCGCTTAGATTCTTCAAAGTCTCGCTTATCTTCAAAAGGAAGTGTTTCGCGCAGACCATTTTGCAGTTCAACGGTAAAAGTCGATGGTGCATTACCTTTGGCATCAAAATGCTTCCCCTCCATTGCGCCTGGGTCCGCAATGACTCCACCACCGCCAGCTGCATAAGCGCTGCCTGTACCTAACAATGTGGCTGCAATGGTGATTTGAATGAGTTTGCTTGTCATGATTTACCTAATAAAAGTCAATTTCAGTGATTCAATGATAGGAGTAGGTATAGGCATAGCAATTAGCCCTAAAGCTAATGAAAGCTTAAGGACTAAGCAATAAATTAGGGTCTGTCGGGAGCTTAAAAGTAAACTTGGCCCCTCCGTGCTGTGAAGATTCAAACCAAATGATTCCGCCATGTCTTGTAACAATATGTTTGCATAACCAAAGGCCAAGGCCCATCCCAGACTTTTTAGTAGAAGAAAGCAGTTCAAATAGACGCTCTTGAACCTCTTCTGAGATTCCATCACCATTGTCAGCAACTGAAATCTGGACGCTGCCATCAATATGGCGCCCTTGGATGCTCAGGAGCCTATCAGATCGACTAGAAGTTGCTAGTGCTTGAATGGCATTATTAATAAGATTTAAGAGAACTTGTTGAATCTCACCGGCCGTGACATTGGCAAACAAGTCTGGCTCCAGTTGCAGGGTTATCTGAATTTTTTGAGCAGCGATTTCTGCTTTGGCGATATTTAATACTGTTTGCAACAACTCGCCTACATCCACTCTTGTTGCAACTACTTTCTCCTCTGAAAAAATGGATCGCAGAGAGCGAATAATATTTGCCGCCCGTTGATTATCTGCAAGCAGAGTATCTAAAATTTCTTTTTCAAGCGCAGAGCTGATTCTGCCTTCAGCCAATTTCTTTTGGAGAAATTGAATATTAAGACTAGATGCTCCAAGCGGCTGATTAAGTTCATGCGCAATGGAGGCTGATAACGCTCCAGTGCTGGCGGTTTTATTAGCTTTTAGTAATGAACTAATCAAGTTCTCACGCTCGATTAAGAGTGCTTTAATTTCCTGATTCTCAAGATTCGACTGGACACTGGCCTTGGCAATCTGCTCCGCCCAAAAGCCACCAATCGCAATATAGGACAGGGTATTCATCACAAGTTGGGCAATTGTAAATAGAATCAACATTTGCGGAATCTGATTTACCTCAGTGATGGTAAATGTAGATGCCCCTAAAATGGCAACTCGCCCAATCGCAAAAAATAGCTCCCCATAAGTTGCGTATAGCAAATAAGTCAACTGACTTGAGGGAGTCCTTTTTCTTGTCGTACTCAACTCAATAAGTTGCCAAACATAAAAGAGGCAATAAAAGGTTGCTACAAGTACAGTTCGTATTTCAAAATTACCATTGATGCGCAAGAATTCAAATGCAATCAAAAAGACAAGGGTTGAAATACAAAAAGTAATCAGCATACTTTTTGGGACGGCTTTGTTTAGCGACACACAAAAAAGTGCCTGCAAAGTAACTGCAATAGCAAATAATGTATTGGCAATGGTGAAATTGAAGCCAGGATTAACGATACTTTCTATGGTCAAAATCCCGCCGCCAAAAACAAATAAAGCCAATACACTGACCAATAATGAACCCATCCAATAGGGATTGGGTTTTAGCAAGCTTTGGGAGCGATAGTAGTGATAAATACCAAATAACAATCCCATCTGAATGATGGCGATGATGAAAAAGTAGATGGCTAGCAGAAGCTTCATAAGTCAAATCGTACAACGATATATCGCTGTTATATAGGCTTGATCAAATAAAGAAAACCCCAGCAAAGCATCTGGGGTTTGTATTTTGGCGGAAGAGGTGAGATTCGAACTCACGGAGGACTTTCATCCTCGCCAGTTTTCAAGACTGGTGCATTCAACCGCTCTGCCACTCTTCCTTTGCGATTTCAGCCCTAGATTATAAGTAATTTTTAATTTGGGTCTCTAAATGCTTGGCAACAGCAAGACTAGAGGTAAGTCCTGGTGACTCAAAGCCATATAGATTAAAGAGTCCCTGGAGACCATGATCCTGCGGGCCATTGAAACAAAAGTCACCTGCTGGGCTATTGGGCGGAACAATTTTGGCCCTTACCCCTGAATAATCAGGCTGCAAGGAGTTGTCCTTAAGATCAGGCCAATAGCGCCTAACGGCCTCATAAAAGCCCTCGCTTCGCTTTGGGTCAACCGTGTAATCAATCTGTTCTTCAGCATCAATATCAAGCCATTGGACATCTGGACCAAACTTGGCTTGACCACCCATGTCTAAAGTGAGATGTACGCCTAGACCACCAGGTTCTGGAATGGGATAAATCAAATGACTAAAAGGAGATTTTCCTGAAAGAGAAAAGTAATTACCTTTTGCAAAATAGGCTTTGGGTATTTGCTCCTGTTTTAAGCCTTCAATTTTTTGCGCAATCGCTGGCGCACTCATGCCGGCGCAATTAATCAGTAGCTTTGTCTGAATGTGCATACCATCGGCACCGCCGATTTCTAATTCATAGCCACTCTCAGCGTTATTGCCAATTGGCTTGGCACTGATTAACGGAGATTGGTAGGCAACCATGCCACCCGCATCCTCAAGGCCTCCAAGCAGAGAAAGCATGTATCCATGGCTATCCACAATGCCTGTCGTAGAAGACAGAATTGCTGCTACACAATTGAGGTTTGGCTCCAAGCCTTTTGCCTCATCCCCTGCAATCATCTTAATTTCAGGTACGCCATTGTTCTGTGCTTTGTGCAAAATGGCTTGCAGGTCGTTGATCTGAGTTTCATCAGCAGCAACAATCAACTTGCCATAAGCTTGCGTTGAAACTTGGTGACTGCGGCAGTATTCATAGAGCAATCGATTGCCCTCAACGCAAAGCTTGGCCTTTAATGAATCCTTGGGGTAGTAGATGCCCGCATGGATTACTTCGCTGTTACGAGCACTGCTAACAGTCCCAAAGGCGCTTTCACGCTCAATCAAGATTGTCTCGCGGCCTTGAAGCGCCATCTCACGGGCTACAGCTAGTCCGATAACACCGGCACCCACTACGACACAATCAACCTGCTCCATCTATCTCCGCCTGTATTTAGTTTTAATTATTGTTTTTACTTATTTACTGCTGTGTTTGTCTGTATTTTTTACGCATTGTGACTATTTGATGACGCCCAATATACCGAAATCCTAACATTTTCAGTGTTTTAGGGGATTTTGAGCCCCTTCTTGATAAAATCTAGAAATGTCTTCAAAGCTAGATTCTGACAAACCGAGCGCTGCTAATAGCCAATCCGGCAATATGCCCAATGGCACTCACTCTGCCGTGGATGTTGTACTAGACACTGCTTACCAAGGCATTGATCAGAATAGCTGGTCCCAGCTGTTTGAAACAGCTCGCAAAGCAAAACTTCCAGAATTTATCGCTGACCTCTTTGCTGGCAAACATATCAATCAGAGCGAAGATCGCCCTGCCTTGCACTCTGCACTTCGCAATCTCTCAAAATCGCCTGTCATCTTGAACGGTCAAGATGTTATGCCAGCAGTTACTGAGGTATGGCGCCGTATTGAAGCGCTCTGCAATAAGTGGGTTGGCGTGACCGACGTCATTCATATTGGTATCGGTGGCTCTGACTTTGGACCTCGCTTAGCAATTGAAGCTTTAGCGCATGTTCCCAATATTGAGAGCCGTGGCATGCGGATGCATTTCTTGGCGAACATTGATACTGCTGAATTAGCTCGCATTCTGGCGCGCGCCTTACCCCATAGCACCCGAGTGGTGATTGTTTCCAAGTCCTTTACCACTTTAGAAACGACCATGAACGCCAAGGCTGTTGTAGCTTGGCTCAAGACTTCCGGCTGTACTAAGAGCCAAATCAATAAATCCTTATTTGCAGTTACAGCCAACGTGCCTGCCGCCAAAGAATTTGGCATCGAAGAAGATCACATCTTCCCATTCTGGGATTGGGTTGGTGGTAGGTACTCTGTTTGGTCGGCTGTTGGTTTGCCAATTGCTTTGCAATATGGCTTTAAGACCTTCGAAGAATTTTTAGCTGGCGCTCATGCCATGGATTTGCATTTTAAGAATGCACCTCTAGAGAGTAATTTGCCAGTCATCATGGCTCTAGCTTTGCTCTACCAGCAAGGCAAGCATGACATCAAAGCCTATGCTGCCATTCCTTATGCTGATGCATTAGATTGGTTTCCAAAGTGGTTGCAACAACTGGATATGGAAAGTAATGGCAAGAGTGTTGGTAAAGACGGTAAGCCAGTGAAACACTCTTCCCCAGTAGTGTTTGGCAGCGCTGGTAGTAATGCCCAGCACTCTTACTTTCAGCTGTTTCACCAAGGCCCAGAGATCATCCCGATTGATTTCATTGCCGTCAGAAAGCCTATGAGCGATCGCCCTGAGGCGGTAGCGCATCACCGCATTCTCTTATCCAATTGCTTAGCCCAAGCCCAAGCATTAGCGCACGGCAAAGCCGATAACAACCCAAATAATGTCTATCCAGGCAAGCGCCCTAGCAGCTTATTACTCCTGCCTGAACTAAACGCTTTCTACTTAGGTGCTTTGCTAGCCCTCTATGAAAACCGCACTGCTGCACTTGGAGCGCTGTGGAATATTAATAGCTTTGATCAACCTGGCGTGGAGTATGGCAAGGTTCTAGCTAAACCCATTGAAAAGGCACTAGCCAGCGGTTCTGATCGTGTAGCTGCCGATGATAGTGTTGATGCCATCACTGCCGCTCGCATTAACTTTCTCAATTCTTGAGTCTCTAGCCCATAGTATTAAGGGCTATTGACCCAATTGCTTTGACATGATGCGCACTATTGTTTAAACTTGTATAAACATTATTTTAGGAGTAAATATGGCTCCAGCTCTCAAAGTTGAGCAAACTGTACAAGAATGGGGTAATGGCCTAGGCGTTAGGATTACCTCCCCAGTGGCTAAGGCTGCTCATTTGTCCCAAGGTGTTCCAATTTCCGTAGAGGTAGTCAAGAACGGAGTACTGCTGCGTATTGTCGGCAAACCTAAACTCAGTCTTAATCAAAAGCTCAAAGCATTTGACCCTGAGCAACATGGTGGTGAAGTAATGACCTCAAAACCAATTGGGAAAGAAATCATTTGATGGTTGAAAAATTAAAAGCCTGGGTGCCTGAACGTAGAGACATGATTTGGATCAACTTTAATCCACAATCAGGCAAGGAAATGAAAGATGAATACCCCATGCTTGTTATTTCACCAAAAGCATTTAATGAAAAAACTGGCATTGTTATTGGTCTACCAATGACACATGCAAAATCCAATGAAACCAATCCCTTTGCCATTAAGTATTCTGTTGGCCGTAGCGAGCCAGTCTATATTTTGACTCACCAACCTAAATCT
>Ga0214236_1000021_pt1 | contig 82537 bp, 71 predicted proteins | sample TroBogypolimnion_11_FD_153074 | JGI IMG/M metagenome (GOLD analysis project Ga0214236, IMG submission 153074) | Freshwater microbial communities from Trout Bog Lake, WI - 28JUL2008 hypolimnion | ecosystem: Environmental > Aquatic > Freshwater > Lake > Hypolimnion/Profundal zone | place: Trout...
CAACCATGCGTAACAAATACCAAATCTGCTTTTGGCCTTTATAGCTACCACGCCACTCACGCTTAACCCAAGAACTAGGGACTTCGTAGCGCAACCAATCTTTAGTACGTCCAAGAATTTTTACATGCTCAGGCTTGAGGCCAACCTCTTCCATCAACTCACGATACATAGCCTGCTCAGGGCTTTCTCCATAGTTAATACCACCCTGCGGAAACTGCCAAGCATGCTCACGGATACGCTTACCCCAAAATACCTGATTGTTGGCATTACATAAAATAATGCCAACATTCGGGCGAAACCCGTCACGATCTAACATAGCGTTATACTGCCTAAATAATTTAGTGCAATTTTTTCATATTTTGACATTTTTTGAAAGACACCATTTACATACAAATCGTAACTTTATGAATATAAACATAAAATATAATAATCTAATTTTAGCATTAGTCATTTTGCTGATTAATACTGGCTGCATCTCAACCTATAAGACAGATAAACATAATTTTGCCTACATAAGCAATCAAGCTGACAATACCGTATCGGTGATAGACACGACAACTAATCAAGTTATTAAAACCATATCCGTAGGGAAAGCTCCGGTCGGTGTAGCCGTTTCTTCGACTTTGCAGCGCGCTTATATCTCCAATGTAGAAAGCCAAGATATTTCCGTCATTAACACAATGAACAATATGGTCATAGAAACCATTAAGATAAATGGCTCTCCAGTCGGACTAGCCTTATCAGCAGATAGCAAAGTACTTTATGTTGCCGATTGGTTTTCTAATCAGATATTGGAAATCAGCACTCAGCAAACCAAGTTGGTCCGCGTGCTTAACATTGGCGAAGCGCCAGCTGGAATGGCCATAAGCAAAGATAGGCGATGGTTGTATGTGGCTAATCGAGATAGCAATGACATGGCTATTATCGACACCACATCATTAAGCATAAAAAAGCGTATTGCTGTAGGTAAGCATCCCTTTGGGATTGCTATTAGTAATAGCGGACTTTGGCTAGCCACGGTGAATGTGAAAGATGACAGCATTAGTTTAATTAACACTAAGACTGAAGTGCGACAGCAATTAAAAGTAGGTTACCACCCGTACTGCGCCAGTTTCAACCTAGATGACAAATTCCTATACGTAACTAACACGCAAGACGACAGCGTATCTGTTATCAACATTGCAACATTAAAAACTATAGAAACAATTCCAGTTGGCAACACCCCTGAAGGAATTAGCATAGATCACGATTACGCTTATGTCGCCAACTGGGGCAGCAATAATGTCAGCGTAATTGATCTGCGCACAAATAAAGTAATTGCAACCATTAAGACTGGTGAGAAAAGTCGTGCGTTTGGGAACTTCATCCTTAGTCAATAGGCCTTATGAAAAAGAATAATCACTCAATACATTTTCTTAAGTACATTATTTTGAGTGCGAAAAGGTATTCTTGATGCTGTGGCTTAAATTTATCAGCGTCAGCGTTGATAATTCATAAATGATAGCCTCGATCTCAACTATAATATGATGTTAGTTTTTATTAATCCCTCCAAAAATGAGGGTTTCGGAGAAATTTGAATGAAAAGAATGTTAGCGTTACTTGCCATTGGTTTAAGTTTGGTGTCGTTCACAGCAGCAGCACACGGACCATCACCACAAAAAGTTGAAAAATCTATCACAATCAAAGCTGATCCAGACAAAGTTTGGGCCATCGTTAAAGATTTCGGCAATATTCATAAATGGCATCCTGGTGTTGCAAGCACGAAAGTTGCACAAGTAGGTGAAGATACGTTTAGGACACTCACATTTAAAGATGGCGGTAATGTGTATGAAAAATTGCGTAGCATCGATGATGCATCGATGAAGATTAAGTCTGAAATTGAATCTGGCACCTTGCCAGTGACAGACTACGTTGCAACCATCACAGTCGCAAAGGGTGATCATCCTGGTGAAACAACTGTAACTTGGATGGCGCGTTTTTATCGCCAATACAGACTTAATCCACCAATTCCTGAAGGTCAAGATGATGCTAGTGCCATTAGTGCTATTAGTGGAATGTTCGATTCAGGTTTGGCAAACTTGAAAATAGTGGCTGAATCTGCTAAATAAATTAGTCTGGATGCATTAAATTTTGATGGTTTTTCTGTGGCTATTATAGAGGAACCTGTTTAAAGAAAAACGGAACTTTAAGTTCCGTTTTTTATACTTAATCTATAGCTAGACTATAATTGGGACAAGCACTCAATACGGCCTAGCACTTTCAACAACGCCAAGATTTATCCGCCATTTCTGCTAAAACTGTTAAATACGGGACTATGTTTCAAACTGCCAGGACTTTGATATACCTACTCACCATGACCTACAAACCTCCATTAGAGTTATCAAGCAACAACACCACTAACAATAATAACATCAATGCTAGTATCATTTGGCTGCATGGCCTAGGTGCAGACGGCTATGATTTTGAACCTATTGTGCAGCAACTCAACTTACCCAACGTTCGTTTTATTTTGCCACATGCACCAGAAATGGCGGTCACACGAAATAATGGTTACGTAATGCCAGCTTGGTACGATGTTTATGGCTTAACACCAATCAGCCGAGAAGATGACGCTGGCATTAAAACTAGCCAAGCTTATATCAACAGTTTAATCCAGCATGAGATAGCGCGCGGCATCCCCAGTCAGCGTATTGTTATCGCCGGCTTCTCACAAGGAGGTGCTATCGCCTTATATACTGCTTTACGATATCCAACAAGACTTGCGGGGGTGCTCGCACTGTCTACTTATATGCCACTAAAAACTTCAATGGCCTCTGATAAGCTTGCGGCCAACACCAAGCTACCAATTTTCATGGCACACGGCGTGTTTGATGATGTAATCAGCTTGGAAACAGCTATGTTGTCACGTCAACTATTGCAAGATAATCACTATGCACTTTCTTGGCATGAATACAATATGGCTCATTCAGTTAATGCAGCAGAGATTAATGATATTCGAATTTATTTACAACAGCTTTTGCAATAGGATTTGATAGAATAGTAGCTTAACGATACTTGACGATTACCATGACAGAATCTAACAGCAAAACCACTGCAAAATCGGCTGATGAAACTAGTAAAAACCCTATTGAAATCAACCTTGGCTTTGAACAAGCCTACGCCGAACTCGAACTGATAGTAGCACAAATGGAATCTGGAAAAATGCCATTACAAGCCTCACTTGAGGCATATACCCGCGGTAATTTTTTACTGCAACATTGTCAACAATCTCTTGCTAATGTAGAACAGCAAGTACAAATTTTAAATGAGGCTAATCAGCTCAGGCAGTTTACCCCCGAGAATGACTAACTTATTCTCAACTCCAGCGCAAACGGATTTTGATCTATGGGTTAAGCTTAAACAAGCGCGCATAGAAGCAGTTCTAGATCAAATTTTACCCAGCGCACAAACATTGCCTACAGACTTGCATAGCGCCATGCGTTATAGCATATTGGGTGGCGGTAAACGTGTACGCGCACTGCTCTGCTATGCCGCAGCAGAATTATACTGCCCACAATCCAGCTCAACCAACATTACCATTACAGACATTGCTGCCTGCGCTCTGGAGTTGATACACGCTTACTCATTGGTTCATGACGACATGCCTTGCATGGATAATGACGATCTCCGTCGTGGCAAACCTAGTTGCCATAAACAATATGATGATGCGACAGCTCTATTAGTTGGTGATGCGTTACAAAGCTTGGCATTTTCCATCTTATCAAAAACGGATCTAACTAATAACGCGCAGCAGCAATTACTAATGTTGAATCTTTTGGCAAATGCTTCTGGTTCCCAAGGAATGGCCGGCGGACAAGCGATTGATTTAGCCGCTGTAGGTAAACCGTTGACCCAAGATAAGCTTGAGACCATGCATAGACTCAAAACTGGTGCATTGATTGAAGTTGCAGTATTACTTGGAGCGAATAGTGCAATTTACTCCGCCAACCCCAATAACAAGGATAGTTTAGCGTTGCGCGTCTTTGCAGGAAATATTGGCCTAGCATTTCAGGTAGTGGATGACATTTTAGATGTAGAAGCTGATAGCAATACTCTCGGCAAAACAACAGGCAAAGATGCCGAGAACAACAAACCAACCTATGTAACCTTATTAGGTCTTATGCAAGCCAAAGCTTATGCACAACAACTTCACACTGAGGCATTGTTAGCACTCACGCCTTTTTCTGAGCAAGCACAGCGCTTGCAGCAATTGGCTAACTTTATTATGAACCGAAGCTTCTAATCACTGAATTTATGACCCCATTACTCGATACCATTGATTTTCCGCAGCAATTACGCCTTTTAGAGCGCAAGCAACTAGCGCAACTGGCCGAAGAACTGCGCACATTTTTAATTAGTAGCGTATCCAAAACCGGAGGTCATTTGGCTTCAAATTTAGGCGTAGTAGAACTCACTATTGCCTTACATTATGTATTTAACACCCCTGATGATCGTTTAGTTTGGGATGTAGGCCATCAAACATACCCACATAAAATTCTGACTGGCCGCCGTCATAAAATGCAGTCATTACGCAAAGCAAAAGGTATTGCTGGTTTTCCACGTCGCACTGAAAGTGAATACGATACATTTGGAACAGGTCACTCCAGCACATCAATTTCCGCCGCACTTGGCATGGCAGTCGCCGCAAAAAAATCCGGTTTAGAGCGCAGATCAGTAGCCATTATTGGTGATGGTGCAATGACTGCAGGTATGGCTTTCGAAGCCTTAAATAATGCTGGAGATATGAATGCCAATTTACTGGTAATCCTCAATGATAACGATATGAGCATCTCAAACAATGTAGGTGCGCTCAATAACTATTTAACTAAACTGCTATCAAGCCGCTTTTACAACACCGTTCGATCATCAAGTAAAAAAGTATTATCTGTCATGCCGCCGATGATGGAGTTTGCTAAACGTGCAGAAGAACATGTCAAGGGCATGGTATTACCGGGTACATTGTTTGAAGAATTTGGATTTAACTATATAGGTCCAATTGACGGGCATGATTTAGATGGCTTGGTTGAGACTTTGCGAAATATTAAGCAGTTGAGTGGCCCGCAGTTCTTGCACATTGTGACCCAAAAAGGCAAAGGCTTTGAGCCAGCTGAAAATAACCCTAATAAATTTCACGGTGTTGGTAAATTCGACCCTTACAATGGGGATGCCGTTGATGGTTTAGCAGTGCCTACCAATAAAACCTACACTCAAGTATTTGGTGAATGGCTTGTAGATATGGCCCAGCAAGACCAGCGCTTGGTTGCAGTTACTCCAGCGATGTGTGATGGCTCGGGATTAAATGCGTTCTCCGAAATTTACCCAGACCGTTATTTTGATGTAGGTATTGCCGAGCAACACGCCCTAACATTTGCTGCAGGGCTTGCTTGTGAGGGCTTAAAACCAGTAGTAGCTATTTACAGCACTTTCTTGCAGCGCGCTTATGACCAATTAATTCATGATGTTGCGCTGCAGAAGCTTCCCGTTTTATTGGCAATAGATCGTGCTGGCTTGGTCGGCGCAGATGGACCCACTCATGCGGGTAGTTTTGATTTAAGTTATTTACGCTGCATTCCAAATATTGTAGTCATGGCTCCAAGTGATGAAAACGAATGTCGTCAAATGTTATACACCGGCTTTATGCACGAAGGTTTGGCGGCGGTGCGTTACCCACGTGGGGGTGGCAAAGGATCGGCGATCCAAAACAAAATGCTAGCCTTAGAAATTGGTAAAGCAGAGTTAATACGCACTATAAATAAAGCTTCCGGTAGAAAAGTTGCATTATTAGCTTTCGGCTCCATGTTAACTCCAGCGCTTGAGGTTGGCGAACAAATAGATGCCACTGTTGCTAATATGCGTTTTATAAAGCCTCTGGATACTGACCTCATTGCAAAACTAGCCAAAACCCATGACTTATTGGTCACGGTGGAAGAAAATGCGCTGATGGGAGGGGCTGGTGCGGCAGTATTGGAAGCAATGCAAGCACTGAATATTCACATGCCAATATTATGTCTTGGATTACCAGACCAATTTATTGAACATGGACAACATGAAACCATGTTGGCTGAATGCGGTCTAGATGCTTTAGGCATCATCAACGCAATTGAGGGAAAATTAACCTAGTGTTATACTCAACTATTAAGAATTAACTGTTAATCTGGACCAAAAAATGAATCAACCAACAATCCAAACCGCTATCGAAGACGTACAAAATACAGTCGATACACGCCACCTTGCCATCGATAAAGTTGGCATTAAAGCGATACGGCACCCCGTTATAGTCAAAGATAAATCGGGCGGCGAGCAACATACTGTCGCCATGTTTAATATGTACGTACACTTACCACAGCAATTCAAGGGCACGCATATGTCGCGCTTTGTTGAAATTTTAAACATGAATGAACATGCTATTTCTGTGGGATCTTTTGAAACTATTTTACGTGAAATGGTAAAGCGCTTAGAAGCAGAATCTGGTCATGTTGAGATGACTTTCCCTTACTTTGTCAATAAATCAGCGCCAGTGTCAGGCGTAAAAAGCCTGCTCGATTACGAAGTTACTTTTATCGGTGAAATTCATCACGATCAATTTGAGATTACAGTCAAAGTACTTGTACCTGTCACTAGCTTATGTCCTTGCAGTAAAAAGATATCGAATTATGGTGCACATAACCAACGCTCACATGTGACGGTAACTGCCTTAATTAACGACTTTATTTGGATTGAGGATATTATTGATTTAGTAGAGAAACAAGCTTCTTGCGAGCTATATGGCTTACTTAAACGTCCAGATGAAAAGTTCGTGACTGAACGTGCGTATGACAATCCAAAATTCGTAGAGGATATGGTGCGTGATGTGGCTACGCAGCTAGATGCAGAAAAAAGAATCGTCTCTTATACTGTTGAAAGTGAAAACTTCGAATCAATCCATAATCACTCTGCCTACGCATTAATTGAGAACGACAAACGCAAATAACAGGGGATCAGCGGTCAGTCTTTAAAGACTGACCGCTGATCTTAGCTCTTTATTAGCTTTAATGTTCTATGCTTTCAGGTATCTGAAAAAATACCTTTACTGTCGTACCGGTCGATTTTGCCATATCTGTATAATTAAGTTCGACCCGAGCTTGATGCTGATTCGCAATCTCACGCACTATGGCCAACCCTAAGCCACAACCGTTCTCACCGCTTCCCAGCACACGATAAAACCTTTCAAACACTTGCTTTTGTTCATTTAAGGCTAATCCCAAGCCATTATCTTGCACTGATAAAACCACTTCATTGTTAACCAGGGCCAAAACTACAGTCACTTTAGTGCCCTTTGGATTGTAGCGTATTGCATTATCGATCAAATTATTAAGTAGCTCTTGTAGTAACACTGCATTGCCAATGACACTGCGCTGCCTAAACGAACAACTAACACCTAGATCAATATTTTTATCTAAAGCTTTAGGCACCCACTCGGCTGTAACCTCTTTAATCAATGGCACCAGATCCACTGGTAGCATGTTTTGCGAATTAACCTCAGGTTCTGCGCGGGCTAAACTGAGTAGTTGAGTTGCTAATCGCGCCAAGTTATCACTTCCGGCGCTGATTTGTTGAAGTGCGTGATGAACGCTCACTAAGTTATCTTCCCTTAGCGCAGCTTCAGCTTGTACTTTAAGCCCTGCCAAAGGAGTTTTAAGTTGGTGAGCTGCATTTGCTATAAATTGATGACGCTCATCTACCGACCCTTTTACTTTGAATAACAAGTCATTCATAGCATGTAATAAAGGTTGTAACTCTTCGGGAGCTGTCTGCGTATCCAATGGGCGAGTTTCGGTAGGTAACCGCTGATAAATTAGATCTTTAAATTTATCCAACGACACAAGCCCACGCCGTATTCCTAAATTAATCAATAGCGCAACAAGTACAATTAACAGAAATTGGGGGATCAACATAAACACTATAATTTCATGTGCCATTCTGTCACGCTTGGCAGTGGTTTCTCCGATCAGAATGGTTGCATTACCTGGTACCTTTAAATCAGGTAAAGGCAAATTTAACGCTACCATACGTAATGATTTATCATTAAATTTAGAGTCATAATAGGAATGCTGGCCAGCTTTAAGTACATGTTTAGGTTGGGTCAGTTTTTCTTCACCAATCACCACTTCGTGATTAGCATCTTGTATCTGATAGTAAATCCAATCGTATTTATCGTACTCAATTAAATTCAGCGTGCTATCTGGGATATCAACCACCATCCGCCCATCTTTAACTTCTATTTGATCTGCCAGCGCCAAAGCCACTCTAAACAAAGCTCGGTCATAGGCCAAGTTAGAAAAGTAATTCGCCAAATAGTAAGCTGATACAGTCCCAAGTAATAGTATTGGCAATAGAAAAATTAACAGCCAATTTAATAGCTTCTGACGTATTGAGTTGGTCTTAATATGGATCATTCAACATCTTTTCCACTTAGGGCTTCAAGCTTAGCTAATAGGTATCCTAGACCACGTATGGTGCGAATTTCAATACCTAAAACATTCAACTTTTTACGTAGCCTTGACACAGTAACCTCAATTGCATTTTCACTCATATCCTCATTCCAGCTACATAGGTGCTCGAGTATTTTAGCTTTACTCACAACTTTAGTGGCTTTTAACATCAACAACTCCAGCAATGCCACTTCCCTTTGCGATAAGGCTAGCACAGCGTCCTGATATAAACATTGTCGACTCGTGGTATCCAACACCAAATCACCAAAACTAATTTTTGCACCCCCGCCAGAAACCCCACGGCGGATCAGCGCGCGAACCCGCGCTTCCAACTCGGCTAAATCAAATGGTTTAGCTAAATAGTCATCAGCCCCTAAATCTAGGCCCTTTACTCGATTTTGGGTATCTTCTAAAGCCGTTAGAATCAATACCGGCGTTTTATTACCACGCGATCGCAAGCGCTTAAGAACTTCATATCCATCCATCTTGGGTAAGCCTAAATCGAGCACAATCACATCGTACTCTTGATAACTAAGTAGCTTATTGGCGCTATCGCCATCTACCATGACATCTACAGCATAACCAGACTTAGAAAAAGAGCGCTCTAAACCATCTCGCAGAATTAAGTCATCCTCAACTAACAGTAATCTCAACGTATCAACCTTATTAACAATACCCAACATAAAAATTCAAAATATTAAGCACAAGTAGCGCTTACAATATTTTCAGTTTCAGACACTATGATCCAATTCAACAGGAACGTAATTAACTAAACATTCCAGCCAATCAAATCTCATATTGTTTACTTTACTCTAATTATTGGACTTTAAAATGAACAAATTTGCACAAAGGCTCTAGTGTGCCTCATCTAAATAGGGCATCACTAGCATAGTTCCGATGACTTAAATTTAACCCCAATGCAATCACAATTAAACCAATTAACGGAAAAATAGCCGCCAAGATAAAGGTTTGCTGGCCACCCAAAAACTGCAATGCATATCCACCTGCAACACCTCCGACGGTCCCTCCAATGCCGTAGGCTACACTATTATAAATAGCCTGACCCTTAGCCTGATGCCTACCCTTAAAGAACTGAGTAATCACTTCTACCGATGCTGCATGAAAGCTCCCAAAGGTAGCAGCATGCAAAGTTTGCGCTAGTATCAATATCCATAAGTGGTCAATAGATAGTCCAATTAAACTAAAGCGTAGCACCGCCAGTACTAAACTAATCATTAAAATAGTTTTTAAACTGTATTTCGCCATCATTCTAGGCATCAGTATAAATATACCTATTTCGCATACCACGCCTACCGCCCACAACAAACCTATAGTACCTTTACTGTAACCATGTTCGCTTAAGTAAATTGAATAAAAATTGTAGAGTACGCCATGCGCAGTAACCATTAGGGAGCAACCGACTAGTAAAGCAATGACATTAGGCTGTTTAATCACCTGCCAAATTGAAAAACGGTCATGTTCATGCGCCACAAGTTTAGGGTCAGGTAACGTATATGAGAGCAAAAACAAGACCATCTGTACTGACAGTAAAAACAACAATAAACTTTTAATGCCCGTGGCATCAATCACAAATCCTAATAACACCGAGGCAACAATAAAACCTAAAGAACCCCACATGCGAATTCGACTGTAATGGCCATTAGTCGTGGCCAAATGCGCCAAAGTGAGCGATTCAGCTAATGGTAAGGTGGAACTGGTAAAAAGACTGAGGGCAGCCATTACAAAAAATAGCCAGAAAAAACTATGTGCCCAAAATACCGCCATAAACCCGCACAAACCTAAAAATGAGGTAAGCCTGATCCATTGCGCACGTTTACCAGTATGGTCTGCAAGCCAGCCCCAAAAGTTAGGCGCAAAAATACGACTGACTTGAAATAGGGACATCAGGATCCCAATATCTGCGGCTGAGAAATGTTCAGACTGTAGATACAAACCCCAATAAGGAACAAAAGCACCTACAAAGAAGTAATAGCTAAAATAGAACCGGGAAAGTCGCCAATAAAGATTACTATGCATAAATATCGCTAAGGCTACCTGATAAAAAATCGGCGGTTGCCGATTTTTATTTGTACATTACGTCACTAAATCAACTAGATATGAACAAGAGGGAAAATTGTTAAGTAATTTTTGGCGTAGCGCAGAACACATCAGCATTTTGTGCCCTATGGCGTAAAGCGTGATCCATTAACACCAAAGCCAACATTGCCTCAGCAATTGGTGTTGCCCGAACACCTACACACGGGTCATGCCTACCAGTAGTTTGCATCGTTACCGCCATTCCATTTTTATCAATCGAACGCCTTTCTTGCGGGATACTAGAAGTAGGTTTTAGAGCTACATTGACACGGATTTCTTGGCCCGTAGAAATGCCACCAAGTATTCCCCCAGCATTATTCGTAACAAAACCTTGAGGCGTCATTTCATCGCTATGCTCGCTTCCACACTGCATCACACTAGCAAAGCCAGCGCCAATTTCCACACCTTTAACTGCATTGATACTCATCATCGCGTAAGCAATTTCAGCATCCAGCCTATCAAATACCGGCTCACCCCAACCTACGGGTACGCCCTCTGCTACTACAGTGATGCGCGCACCAACAGAGTCACGCTCAGCACGCACACGATCTAAATAGCTCTCTAGTTGAGGCAATATGCTGTTATTAGGCGCAAAAAATGGATTGTCGTTGACTACATCCCAAGTTTCAAAAGGAATCTCAATCTCGCCCAATTGACTCATATAACCACGTACCCTTACCCCATAACGTTCATTAAGCCACTTTTTAGCAATAGCACCTGCTGCTACTCGGGCGGCAGTTTCACGTGCACTAGAACGTCCCCCTCCACGGTAATCACGTACGCCATACTTTTGACTGTAAGTATAGTCGGCATGTCCCGGCCTAAAAGTATCCATAATTTTACTGTAATCTTGGCTACGCTGATCTGTATTGCGAATCAGTAATCCTATAGGTGCGCCTGTGGTTTTCCCTTCGAATATGCCCGATAGAATCTCCACCACATCGCCCTCTTGACGTTGCGTCACATGGCGGGATGTGCCAGGTTTGCGGCGATCTAAATCAATTTGCAAATCCTCTGCACACAAAGACAAGCCTGGAGGACAGCCATCCACGATGCCGCCAATGGCCGCACCATGAGACTCGCCAAAAGATGTAAAGGTGAAAAGTGTACCTAGTGTATTGCCAGACATGATGTCTATCTCAAAAAAAGTTAAAGAATTTTAACATACCCTCAAGCTACAGAACTGCGATTAATCCTGCAAGCCATTAATCCAACGTGTATAGACTTGGCGCGCAACCTTGTTGAGGAAAAAGCAATGTAAAGGCAAGTCCTGAAGTATGACGTCAGCTTGCTGCACACCGGCATATAATGGCGCATTACTTGCGGCCGCCTGCGCCAATTCTGACACTCCATTTTCGCACCAGCTCTGCACCATTGGAACCGTCATTTCTATATGGCATTGCAAAGCCAAATGCTTGCCAAGTGCATATGCTTGATTATGGCAGTTAGGGCTAGCTAATATATGGACTGCGCCAAAAGGCAAATCGAAAGTTTCTCCGTGCCAGTGAAAACTATTAAAAACTTCCAGCTCACCAAACCAAGATTTTGCTTCTTCATTCTGACTGACTTGCACTTTTCCCCAGCCAATTTCTTTCACCGCATTTACAGTCACTTTCGCATCAAAGGCTTTGCTCATAAGCTGAGCTCCTAAACAATGGCCAAGCAAAGGAATTCCCAGCAGATCTGCCTCTCGTATTATCTCCAATAATGGGGCAATCCAAGGTAAATCATCATTGACGCTCATCGGGCCGCCCATCAAGACTACACCACTATAATCTAGCAATGCTTTAGGCAAAGGGTCACCTTCATCAATCTTAATCAGTTGCCATGAAATATGATGCTCATCTAAAAAATGAGTAAAATATCCGGGGCCTTCAGTCGCTGCATGCCTAAAAATAAGAACTGGTTTCATATTTAATTGTTTTTCTTTGATAGTTCAAAATTAGACTTTAACCCAAGTACCTAGCTCAATACCTGAGATACTGTAGCCTCCAATGGCATAGCGGATCAATCTTAGCGTTGGGTAGCCTATTTTGGCAGTCATGCGCCGTACCTGACGATTCTTTCCTTCCGCTATTTTAATTTCCAGCCAACTGGTAGGAATAGTTTTGCGTTCCCGAATCGGCGGATCACGTGGCCATAAATTTTCTGGCTCCACCATAATGTTAACGCTGGCTGGTTGTGTGAAAAAATCACCTAAATCAACGCCTTTCCTTAACGGTTCTAAATCGACATCGTTGGGGGAGCCTTCAACTTGCGCCCAATAAGTTTTAAATTCTTTATGCTTAGGATGACTTAAACGATGTTGCAATGCCCCATCATCGGTTAAAATGAGTAAACCTTCACTATCGGTATCTAAACGCCCAGCGGCATAGACATTAGGTATCGATATAAAGTCTTTTAACGTGGCGTGCTTACTCCCAGAAGTAGAAGGTTCATGCGGGCTAAATTGGCACACGACGTTAAAAGGTTTATTAAATAAAATTATCATATTAGGAAATTTGAATGACTTCTAAAATTATCGTGCCATCTACGGGACAGAAAATTACCGTTAATGCAGACAGCACACTTAATGTACCCAACGAACCGATTATCCCATTTATTGAAGGTGATGGTATAGGAGTTGATATTACGCCACCTATGATCAAGGTGGTCAACGCAGCGGTAAATAAAGCCTATGGTGGAGTGCGTAAAATCTCATGGATGGAAGTTTATGCAGGGGAAAAAGCGTTAAAAGTCTACGGTCAAGATAAAGAAGGTAAGGATATTTGGTTACCAACTGAAACCATGCAAGCAGTGCGCGACTATGTGGTTTCGATTAAAGGCCCCCTAACAACGCCAGTCGGTGGCGGCATACGCTCACTGAATGTAAGTTTGCGTCAAGAGTTGGATTTATATGTTTGCTTGCGCCCAGTTCAATATTTTACTGGCGTACCTAGTCCACTTAAGCACCCAGAAAATACCAACATGGTGATATTCAGAGAAAATACTGAAGATATTTATACTGGTATTGAATGGGCTGCTGGTTCTGATGAAGTGGAAAAGGTGATCAACTTTTTAAGTGACATGGGTATGCGTAAAAAAATTCGCTTCCCAGACTCTTCAGCAATTGGAATCAAACCAGTATCACGAGAAGGCAGTCAACGCTTGGTGCGTAAAGCAATACAGTATGCAATTGATAATGGCCGTAAATCTGTGACTATTGCCCACAAAGGCAATATTATGAAATTTACCGAAGGTGGATTTAGAGACTGGGGCTATGATGTTGCCAAACAAGAGTTTGGTGCAGTTGAAATTGATGGCGGACCTTGGTGCAAATTGCCTAATGGCTTAGTCATTAAAGATTGTATTGCTGATGCTTTCTTACAAGAAATCTTATTGCACCCTCAAGATTACGACGTAGTGGCAACACTTAATTTAAATGGCGATTACATGAGTGATGCGCTAGCAGCACAAGTAGGCGGCATTGGCATTGCTCCAGGAGCTAACTTAAGCGACACAATCGCTATGTTTGAGGCCACTCACGGTACAGCGCCTAAAATTGCCGGCAAAGACATTGCCAACCCAAGCTCAATTATACTGTCAGCTGAAATGATGTTGCGTCACCTGGGCTGGGCAGAGGCCGCAGATTTAGTTCTCAAGGGTGTGGCCAACGCGATTATCGCCAAGAAAGTAACTAGTGATTTCTCAAGCCAAATGACAGATGCAGTGGAAGTCGGCACTGCTCAGTTTGGGGAAGAGATTATTGCTAGTATGTAAGCGAAAAAACGGCTCGTGATTTATACGAGCCGTTTTTTTAAACTATATTACTAAAGACAAAATTAGGTGGGCAGCTCTAAACTGGCCTAACCTAAGAAGTTAAGCCTTTTGAATATTTGATGCTTGCTTGCCTTTTGGACCATCGGTCACTTCAAAGCTTACGCGCTCGCCTTCTTTAAGACTTTTATAACCAGCATCTACAATCGCAGAAAAGTGGGCGAATAAATCATCACCACCATCATCTGGAGTAATAAAGCCGAAGCCTTTAGAATCATTAAACCATTTTACGGTACCTGTTGCCATTTTATACATCCTTACCTAAGACTTAAGGGGGGCGCCCAAAAAGTTTGTCTCAAGAAAATACATTGCAGCCGATCATTTAAAGTTGAGTGCAAAAACTCGAATCCAAACACCTAAACCACTTTATAATTTGGTTAAGCGAAAATGTCAAGTATTCCGCCATGTAAGTCCTGTTTTTTTCAAAGAACCTATAACAAACAACGCCTTTAGGTAGAAAGTTTTACCTCAAAGTGTCTATGCCAAATCATCTATTGCTAAGAAGAAGCTGTTGGTTGGCACTCAAGGATCGCCTATTTCTTGCTTGCCACGGATAGTGCCCGCTCTATTTCTTTATAAGGTTGCGCGCCTAACATGCGCTTGCCATCTGAGAAAATTAAAGTAGGCGTGCTAGTCACGCCTAGACTTCTAGCTAATTCACCCACCTTTTCTAAAGGCACATCACAGCTAGGAGTGGTTTTAGGCAGCTGACCATGAAAAATCCAATCTTCCCAAGCTTTAGCACGATTAGTCGCGCACCAAATAGACTTTGATTTAGCAGCCGCATCTGGGTGCAGTTGTGCAATTGGATAAAGAAAAGTGTACACAGTCACATCGGTAATATTGATTAGTTCATTTTGCTCTAGACGCTTGCAATACGGACAATCTACATCTGAAAACACCACCAGCTTTCGACTTCCGTTGCCCTTCACCACTTTAATGGCCTGTTCTAATGGTAAGCTGGAAAAGTCAATTTTTGTCAAATCTTCCAATCGATCACTAGTAATATCTTTTTTAGTTTTGGTATCAACTAGACGCCCTTCTGCAATTAAAAAGCTCACTTTTTCATCGGTATAGACAATTTGCCCACCCATAAACACTTCATACAAACCACCATAATTGGTTTTAGTGACGCTATCTACCTTAAATTTTGGATAAACCGCTTCCACTATTTTTTTAACACTGGCTTCATCAGCAATAGCTAGGCTTGTAAATGCAGCGCATAACACCAAGCAGACTAATTGTTTAAACATGCGAATTCCTTCTATTAAAATTATGTAATCGGATTTTTGGAAGCTTAGAGTCTAATTGCTTGCGCCACTAGTATTTTTTTAACAAATGCCTGCTTAGCAATCGATAAACCCCAGCTTCTTAGATTCTTCACCGCTGGATGGGAATTGGCGAATAAACGATAAAGGCCATCGGTCAACAAAAGCATCTGTGCCATGTCAACTTTTCTCAGTCTTGTATATTTCCTAAGTAGACTATGGTCATGCAAGCTTTGATATTGATTTTTGTTTGCAAGCACTTTCACTAAATCCAACACATCTCTAAAACCAAGATTAACGCCCTGACCTGCCATGGGATGAATTTTATGAGCTGCGTCTCCTACCAACAACACACAATCCTGAAAAAGTGATTCCGCTTTCTGTTGGCTTAGTGGAAATGATGACGGCTTAGCCAATAACTTAAGCTCGCCTAGACATCGACCACCGGCATCCGCAACATGCTGAGTAAAGGACTCATCGCTCAATGCTAAGAGTTTTGCGCCAAATAAGCTTGATACTGACCACACAATAGAAATTGTGTGGTCATTCAATGGCAACCAAGCCAGAATAATCATGTCACCATCTGCATCATGGGAAAACCATTGTCTAGCAATGTTTGCATGAGATTGTTCCACAGTAAAATTCGCAACCAAAGCCACTTGTTGATATGAGAACTGCTGTGCGTTTATGTCTAACTCTTGGCGAACCCATGATTGCCCACCATCAGCGGCTAGAAGTAAATTGGTTTCTATTAGCTGAGTTTGTTCTGACTCCTGGCTGATAGATAAACTGACTTGATTTTCGGTATTGTTAATCATGGTACAAGTACCATCAAACAAAGTGGGGATATCCAAGCTAGTAATTTGCTGCATCATCGCTTGCATCAACGCTTGTGCTTCTACAATATAGCCTAGGTGATCCGTATTCACTTCCTCAGCCGCCAAAAGTAATGGCGGTGCAGTTGCATCGCCATGAATTTCCATAGACTGCATAATGCCAATTCGCGTACTGTCCAATCGCGACCAAACACCCAAACGTTCTAACCATGCTGCATTGCTTGGGCTGATGGCATAAACTCTGTTATCCCATGCCTGGACTAGAGGCACAGGTTGTTTACGGTTAAGGTTGTCAATTAATAATACCGAGAAGCCCTCCTGATGCAAGGCAATAGCTGCCCCAGAACCAACTAATCCAGCACCAACGATAGCAATATCTGGTTGCAAACGCATTATTTTCCAAAACTCATTTTATCAACCATAAATCTTTTTACAGGTCGCATCACATCCAAGGCCCCTAAAGCGACACTTCTTAGAGCAGACACCCCCACCAAGTCATTAGAGAATAGATTCACTAAAAAATCTGTGAATAACAAACCTCCTCTAGTATCAGCTTTGCGGCTTAATTTGTAACTTGAGAGCATCTTTGCTGATCCTAAATCAGAAGGAGGGCATAGAGCAATATGCTTCGCCAAAGACTCGGCATCGCGCAATCCAACATTGAAACCCTGACCAGCGACTGGGTGCATAGTTTGCGCAGCATTACCAATGACCACCAAATGCTCTGTTTCAGTCCCTGATGCAGACAACTGGGCCATTTTTAGTGGAAAACTCATGCGTTTTTCTACACTTAAAAACGTGCCGACACGGTCACCGAACTGCTGGTGAAATTGGGCCAAAAATTCAGCATCACTTAAACTGAGCAATGGCGCAATAAAGGACTTTTCGCCGGTCCATACTAATGAAAAATCAAACTCATCGCCATTAGGCAATAAAGCAATCGGGCCGTTTGCGGTAAATCGTTCATACGCGACATTTTGATGTGGCAACTCTGCGCGCACTTTGGTCACCAATGCATCATGACCATACTCTTTAGTCTCGCGATCCAATCCTACCAGCTCATCCAGGCTACGTCCGCCATCAGCTAGCACCACCAAAGCGCTATCTAGACTATGCATTGCACCAGCATAGGTGTAAGTAACTGTCGCATGGGTTGGTGTGTTCACAATATCAGCGGCACTGGCTTCGAAGATGAAATTGATGGTGGAGTTAAGTTCCCTGATGGCTTGATCCAATACTGCGCTCAAAGCGCCGTAGGAAACTACATAACCCAAAGCCGACTGATTATAGTCGGAGGCATCTAAATAGGTGCGGCCAATACTGCCTTTTTGGGAGACATGTATTCTATTAATCGCAGTTGCATATGGGCTTAGTGCGGCCCACAAACCAAGTTTCTCTAAAATACGCCGACTTCCGAAAGACAAAGCCAGGGCTCGACTTTCAGTGTGCGAAGCATCCTGCTTGCGTGCTTCAAGCACCGTCACGGCTTCGCCTTGCTTGGCGATTAACAATGCTAAAGTTGCTCCTACTGGACCGCCACCAATGATAATAATAGACTTGCTCATCTAGCTTTTCATTAAATCTTCTATAGCGACCACGGTTTTTACTGCGGCTGACGTGATCACTTCACAACCATCTATTTGAACTAATACATCATCTTCTATACGGATACCGATATTCCAAAATGCTTTCGGCACATTATCAGCCGGTCTTATATAGCAACCAGGCTCAACAGTTAGCGCCATACCTGTTTCCAGCTTACGCCAGTTACCTTCCTTATCTTTATACTCCCCTGCATCATGTACATCTAATCCTAACCAATGGCCGGTTCTATGCATATAGAACTGTCTATAAGCGCCAGACTCCAACACTGCTCCGTGACTGCCTTTACATAGCTTAAAATCAATAAAGCCTTGAATCAACACATCCAATGCGGCTTCATGCGGCTCATTCCAATGACTACCAGGAGTTATTTTAGCAAAAGCGGCAGTTTGCGCTGCTAACACCAACTCATAAACCTCTTTCTGAGCACCACTAAATCTTCCATTGATCGGAAAACTCCTTGTAATATCAGAGGCATAACCATCGAGCTCACAACCTGCATCGATTAACAATAATTCACCAGCGTTGAGTTTGGCATTATTTGCGTTGTAGTGAAGCGTGCATGCATTAGCACCTCCGGCCACGATACTCGTATATGCAGGCGATTGGGCGCCATGGCGATAGAACTCATGTAAAAACTCCGCCTCAACCTCATACTCCATCATATTAGGTCGGGTAAATTTAATAGCACGATTATGGGCAGCCGTTGCAATAAGAGCTGATTTCCTCATCAAGTCTTGTTCAAAAGGCGATTTATACAAACGCATTTCATCAACTAGCTTACGGACATCAACAATCTCATCAGGAACACTCAAGCCAGTCCGTGCTTGTGCGCGCAAACTATTGATCCACCCAGTAACCCGACTATCGAAAGCCGAACTTTCTCCTAGGCTATAAAATAACTTAGGTTGATTCCCTAGTAGTTTTAGTAGCACCGCATCTAAATCATTAATAGAATAAGCAGCATCAAATCCAAAGGCCTCACGTGCTGCATCAGCACCAAATCTAAAACCATCCCAAATCTCGCGTTCAATATCTTTATCGCGACAGAATAAGATACTTTGTGCAGGCTCACCTTTGGCCGCATCACCTGCCAACAATACCAATAATGACTCTGGTTCTTTAAAACCGGTTAAATAGTAAAAGTAGCTATCGAAACGGAACGGATAATGGCTGTCGCGATTGCGGATGACTTCATTAGCTGTAGGAATAATGGCAATACCATTTCCCATCAACGCCATCAGCTTTTGTCTTCTTGCCTTGAATTCTGCTACATTTAAGTTCATGCGGTCTCTAGTTCTTTTTAAACAAAGATTAAATTACCTATTATTTAGGGCGCCCAAATGTTGATAAGGTTCAATCTAACACAACTTAAGCGGCGGCTGAGAGCTGTTGATCTAAATCAGCTAAACGTTGGGGTGTTCCAACATCATGCCACTTTCCATGATAGTACTCGGCGCTAACCAAGTGCTGATCTATAGCAACTCGCAAAATGGGGGCAAGCTTAGCTGGTTGACCACTTAAAACATTTGTGAATAGCTTGGGGTGATACATACCCACACCAGAAAAAGTTAATTTCCGCGTGCCCATGGCGAGTAACTGACCATCTTGGTAGAAGAAATCACCTTCAGCATGTTGAGTTGGGTTATCGACCATAATTAAATGTGCTAAGTGGGGGTGATGCAAAGCATGCTTTAATCTAGAAAAATCGAACTCCAAGTAGGTGTCGCCGTTAATTACCACAAAAGGAGCATCTCCCAACAGCGGCAGAGCTTGAGCAATACCCCCTGCCGTTTCCAGTGCAACTGCCTCAGGACTATATTGAATAGTCAAACCCCACCGACTACCATTACCCAAAGTCGCCTCAATTAGGCCACCTAGATGCGCGTGATTAATAACCACTTCAGAAAATCCAGCGGCTGCTAATCGTTCTAAGTGCCAAACAATTAATGACTTACCGCCTACAACCAATAGTGGCTTAGGGGTATGGTCGGTAAGTGGTCGCATGCGCTCACCCCTCCCAGCAGCTAATATCATTGCTCGCACTAAAAAGTGTATCCCACTTGCGGTTGCGACTGCTCCAACTGATTGAGCAATCTTAACATTGGTCTTAATTCTACATAACGCTCACATACCTTGCGCAAATAGCTCATGACTAATGGCATATTGCTTAGGTAACTATGCTTGCTATCTCTATAGCTTAATCGTGCAAAAATGCCCAAAACCTTAATATGCCGTTGCGCGCCCATCCACTCAAAGTCCCGATAAAATTCAGAAAAATCATCAGGTATTGGCAAGCCAGATTTTTTGGCCGGCTGCCAATATCTCACGGCCCAATCAATCACCTGCTCTTCATCCCAACCAATATAGGCATCTTTTAGCAAAGAAACCAAATCATAGCTAATAGCCCCGTATACAGCATCCTGAAAATCTAAAATACCAGGATTGCTTTTAGAGGTTAGCATTAAATTGCGAGAGTGATAGTCACGGTGAACAAACACCTTACCTTGCGCTAGAATATTCTTATTTAATAGCTCAAAAGTATTCTCCAAAACCGCTTGCTGCTCAGGTGTTAAGGTGACCTTTAAATGCTTCGTTATGTACCAATCAGAGAAAAGTTGCATTTCACGACTGAGCATGGCTTCATCATAGTTTGGCAAAGCCCCAGTAATAGGTATACTTTGCATCTTTATTAAGGCATCGGTGGCATCTTTATAGAGCAAAGGTGCATTTTCAGCGTTAAGCTTATATAAGTAGGTGTCATCGCCAAGGTCACTTAACAACAAAAATCCCTGAACTAAATCTTGCGCCAACACTTCCGGTGCGTTTAGATCTCCATCTTTTAGCAATTTGGCTACTTGCACAAAAGGCAAACAACTTTCTTGATCGGGCGGAGCATCCATAGCGATAAAAGTACTATCTGACAAATGAACTCTGAAGTATCGCCTAAAGCTAGCATCGGCTGATGCAGGAGTTAGCGTAAAATCCACCTGCTTTAATGCACTGTTTAACCAAACTTTGAGTTGCTGTTGTCTATTGTCCACGAACACTTATCCAAATATTATGTTTAGGCAAGTGCCTAGTGTTAATTAAAAAATTTTACTGATAGTAAGTATTGCTAATTTATTGATTGCCAAAAACTTCTATTTATGAGATTTTATCACTGATAAAATAAAACCGTCCGCCTATATACACGTGCATCTAAATCCTTACCCATCATCTCCTACAATTCCAGAGAAAATTTAGTGATTAACGCATGCTAAAAAGTATTGTCTTTGCTGGATTAAGCGCAATCTTGTTATTGTCTAGCCTTAGCGTTTACTCCGAAGGTACAGACGTACCTTTTTCAGAGCTCTCAAGCGACTCTATCATTATTGATGGAGATAAATTTGAGATGTACCTAGATAAGCAAATGCGCTCTATAGGTAACGCATCCCTCCACAAAGGTGATAAAGATATTGTTGGTGATGTCATTGAATACAACGTCCAAAATGATGAATTGCATGCGGTCGGAAATGTGCATATGAATTTTGGTACCGAGAGTTTAAGTGGGCCTGAACTTCATTTGCGCTTATCAGAATATGTTGGCAACATGAGGGATGCCTCGTTCCAAAGCACCAAGAAACTTGTCAAGACTGTACCTGGTGCTATACCTAAACAAATCAGTCCTTCGCAATTGACAGCTAAACCTAAGCAACCATCTGAAAGTGGAGTGACTTCCATTGCAGGAGATAGTCATGCATCTCAAACAACCGATGCATTATCTACCCCACTTGAGGCCATCCCAGTCCCTCCAACATCGCGCGGCGATGCCAGCATCCTATTTTTCGAAAGTCCTGATAAAAAGCGTTTGTTAGATGCCCGTTACACGACTTGCGCAGTTGGGGTTGATGATTGGTATATGAATTCTAAAGAAATGAAGCTTGACGGCTATAGCGAATCCGGCGTTGCTAAAAATGCTACTGTAGAATTTAAAGGAATCCCTATCATCTACACACCATGGATGGGCTTCACTTATGGGGGTCAGAGATCCACTGGATTTTTAACACCAAGCTACGGCAATACCTCTCTCGGAGGCTTTGAATTTACGTTACCCTTCTATTGGAATATTGCGCCCAATATGGATGCAACTTTGTCTGCCAGAGATTTAACTAAGCGCGGCGTGCAATTACAAGGTCAGTTCAGGTATTTGGAAGAAAATTTTTCCGGTATAGATACTCTTGAATACCTACCTAGCGATCTAGAAAATAGCAAGAGTCGCTATTATCTTAGCCTTAAGCACCAAGAAAAATTTAACAATGGCTGGTCAGCGGGCTTTAGTTATGAAAAAGTATCAGATAATCTATACTTTTCTGAACTATCAACGCACATTGTTTCCACCAGCCGTGTATTACTCCCACAACAGTTTAATGTTAATTACGATGACAGCACTTGGCACTTCAATGGCCTTGTACAAAAATTTCAAACGCTTGATGGCGTATCTTACCCATACGAGCGCTTACCCCAACTAACCCTTACTGGTACTAAGTACTATGGCGACATTAAAACCAATTTAGTGACGCAACTGGCTGTATTTGATACCAATAGCAGCAACCCTAACGCTTCAGGATTACCAACGGGCACAAGATTTACCACCTACCCAACTGTTAGTGAAACTTTTAATCGACCTTATGGCTACATCACACCTAAAGTCGGCGCACACTTTTCTAGTTACGCTCTCAATAACAACCCTAATCCCAGTCTATATGGATCAGAACAGCAGGTAATCCCAACTTTTAGCCTCGATGGTGGATTATACTTTGACCGTGATTTTCAAATGGCTGATCGAGCCTACTCTCAAACCTTGGAACCAAGACTATTCTATGTCTATATCCCCAATGTGGATCAGTCAAAGAATCCCGTGTTTGATGCTGGGTTAATCGATTTGAACTTCAGTTCCTTATATGCGGAAAATCAGTTCTCTGGTGGTGACCGCGTCAATAACGCCAATCAAATCAGCACTGGGATTACCACACGCTTTATTGATACAGACACAGGCATTCAGAGATTGTCTGCTTCAATTGGTCAGCGTTACTATTTTGCAGATCAAAAAGTAACTTTACCTGGGGTACTTTTGCGCCAAGGCAATAGCTCAGACATACTGACTGGCTTGAGTGCCAACTTACAAAACAACTGGAAATTAGATGCTTATTGGCTTTACAACACGGTTGATTCTGGCACGGTGCGTTCAACCATCACTGCTCGCTACAACCCAGAGCCTGGTAAAGTATTGAATCTAAGTTATACGAACCGCAACGATGCGGCAACCACTTTATACTTTGGAGTGGCAAGTAACACTCCAGCAATTCTAGCAGCTAATGCGGCGGCTATTCAGGCTGCTAACGTAAATCAATTTAACATTTCTGGTCAGTGGCCGTTAAAACCAGGTTGGTTTGCTGTAGGTCGAATCAACTATTCATTGCAAACCAAACAAATGATCGAGTCCTTAGCTGGAGTAGAATATAATGCAGGCTGTTGGAAATTTCGCGCTGTAATGCAACGCATAACGACCATCACAACAATACCAGGGGCAACAACTGGGGCTATTAACAATGCCTTGTTTTTTCAACTTGAGCTCGGAGGCTTAGCATCTATTGGAACTGACCCCTTAGGTGTTATTAAACGAAGTGTACCTGGCTATACTAATACAAACCAAATTCCTGAAACCTTTCAATAATTTTTTACGAGTATCTATTTTGCGCAAACTTATTCCACTCCTAATACTACTAGCGACGGCAATGGCTGGAATGCATATCAATGTGCAAGCTGCTGAAATCGTTAAAATTGACCGCATTGTTGCCATCGTTGATCAAACCGTCGTAACTGAACAAGAACTAGAAAGTCGCATTCATACCGTCACTGAACAACTGCAAAAACAGGGTACAGAGTTGCCGCCGGAAGATATTTTACGTAAGCAAATTTTAGAACGTTTAATCTCCGACACTTTGCAATTACAATTTGCAGCGCAATCAGGCCTTAAAATAGATGATGCACAGTTAGATAAAACCATAGAACGCATCGCTGAACAGAATCAGCTATCACTTAGCGACTTTAAAGATACTTTAGCTAAAGATGGCATTAGTATCACTAAGTTTAGAAGTGATATCCGCAATGAAATTACCATTGCACGACTTCGTGAACGTGAAGTCGATAGCCGCATAAATGTCAGCGAGTCTGAAATTGACAATTTATTAACCTCTCAAGCTGCCAGCAATGAAAATCAAGATGAATTTGAGATCGCGCATATTTTAATTCGTACGCCAGAAGAAGGTGCCACTGAAGATGTACAGAAAGCCAAAGCAAAGATGGACGAAGCTGTCAAGGTGCTACAGGCAGGCACTAGCTTTTCCAAAGTATCAGCAAGCTTTTCAGATGCACCTAATGCCATAGAAGGCGGAAATTTAGGCTGGAAATCCAGCACACAAATGCCAGCCTTATTCCTGGATGCCTTAAAATCTATGCAAGTCGGTGGCGTCTCAGAGATTTTACGCAGCCCGAACGGTTTCCATATATTAAAACTCATTAATAAACGCGGTGGCAGTTCACCTTTGGTGATTGAACAAACCCATGCACGCCACATCCTGATAAAGCTGTCGGAAGTAACTTCTGAGAAAGAAGGTAAAGTAAAGATAGATGGCATTAAAGAGCGTTTAGATAATGGCGAGAAATTTGAAGTGTTAGCACGTCAGTTCTCTGAAGATGGATCTGCATCTAATGGTGGCGATTTAGGCTGGGTCAATCCAGGCGATACCTTACCGTTATTTGAAAAAGCAATGAACGAACTAAAAGATGGTCAAATTAGCTCAGCAGTGCGTACACCATTTGGCTGGCATATCATCCAAGTGATAGAAAGGCGTAAACAGGACATGAGTAAAGAAGCCGCACGATTAAAAGCGCGTCAAGAGATCCGCATTAGGAAATCGGATGAAGCTTACCAAGACTGGATACGCGAGCTTCGTGATCGCGCCTTTGTTGAACTGCGACTCGAAGACAAGTTTTAAACACGGGCTAAGTTAATGATGTTGCCTACAATTGCCGTCACTGCAGGCGAGCCGGCAGGTATAGGCCCAGACCTATGTATTATGCTGGCACAGCATGCTTTAGACGCCAATATTGTTGTGATTGCTGATGATAAGATGTTACAAACACGTGCATCTGCGCTCAATTTAACACTCAAGATTATTCCGTACTCAGACAATGTCAGGCATCCACATTTAGGGAATGGGTCGCTTATCGTTTATCACCAACCTACAAGTGAACAGGTAGTCGCGGGGCAACTCAATGCCAGTAATAGCCAATATGTATTGGACACGCTAACAACAGGGGCCCTAGGATGCGTCAAAAAAGTCTTTGACGCCATCGTCACCGCCCCGGTTCATAAAGGCATTATTAACAACGCCGGCATTCATTTTACCGGTCATACCGAATTTTTAGCCGATCTTACCAACACTAAGCAAGTAGTGATGATGCTTGTTGGCGGCGATATGCGCGTTGCACTCGCGACCACGCATTTAGCGCTTAAGGACGTACCAAAGGCAATTACGTATGATGGTTTAGAAGCTACACTGCGTATTTTGCACGATGATTTAATTACTAAGTTTGGCATTGCTAATCCGCGAATTTTGGTTGCAGGGCTTAATCCACACGCTGGTGAGGATGGTTATTTGGGTCGCGAAGAAATTGACATTATCAACCCAGTTTTAGAAAAGCTACGAGCTGAAGGCTTTCAACTTATAGGTGCGCTCCCAGCTGACACTTTATTTTCCAAGTATAATTTGAGCGAATCCGATGCCGTGCTCGCCATGTACCATGACCAAGGATTGCCTGTACTTAAACATGCAAGCTTTGGCACGGGGGTAAATATCACATTAGGTCTGCCAATTATTCGCACATCGGTAGATCATGGGACAGCGCTGAATTTAGCTGGAAGCGGTCTTATCGAGATTGGCAGCATGTTAGAGGCTATTAAATTGGCTATTCAGCTAAATAGAAATAAATGCTAAGAATTCAGATATGAAACACATCGCAAAAAAACGCTTCGGACAAAACTTCCTTACTGATCAGAGTGTTATTTCCAGTTTGATCATGGCTATTGCCCCTAAGACTGACGATCTAATGGTGGAAATCGGACCTGGTTTAGGAGCACTGACCAAGCCATTAATGCAGCGTTTAAACTTACTTCATGTTGTAGAGGTAGATAGAGACATTATTGCTTGGATGGAAAAAACTTATCTTAACCAACCGATTAGCATACACAATGCTGATGCCTTAAAATTCAAATTCACCAGCTTAGGCGACAATCTTCGTGTCACTGGAAACTTACCCTATAATATTTCAACGCCAATATTGTTTCATCTACTTGATAGCATTGAGAGCATTAGTGATATGCACTTTATGTTGCAAAAAGAAGTGGTGGAACGCATGGTAGCCAAACCATCAACGCCTGCCTATGGCCGCTTAAGCGTGATGTTGCAATATAAGCTAAAGATGGATTATTTGATTACAGTACCCCCGGAAGCTTTTGAACCAGCGCCTAAAGTTGAGTCAGCTTTTGTACGTTGTGTACCACATGCGATATTACCTTTTATTGCAAGCGATGAAAGCATGTTTTCCAAAGTGGTACTTGCTGGTTTTGGCCAGCGCCGTAAAACTTTGCGGAATACGCTTAAAGGGTTGCTGGAGGACGAAGGATTTACTGCACTCAATATTAACTCCCAATTACGCGCTGAGAATTTAAGTGTTGAAGACTTTGTGCGAATCAGCAATTACTTAAGCCTCTCCTCGCTCTAATTACTTGGACTGCTATAATTACAGCCAATTTTTTATCATTATTCATTATTTAAACTTCAAGGTCACACTATGCGAATCATACTTTTAGGCGCTCCTGGTGCTGGTAAAGGCACACAAGCCACATATTTACGCGAAAAATTTAATATTCCGCAGATATCTACTGGAGATATGTTGCGCGCAGCAGTTAAAGCCGGCACACCACTTGGTTTAGAAGCCAAAGCATTTATGGATAGTGGGGGCTTAGTGCCTGATGCCGTCATTATTGGATTAGTAAGTGAGCGTATTAAAGAGGCGGACTGTGCCAATGGATTTTTATTTGATGGCTTTCCACGTACTATTCCACAAGCTGAAGCGATGAAAGACGCTGGCGTTGGTATTGACTACGTGGTTGAAATCGATGTGCCAGATGAAGCGATTATCGAGCGTATGAGCGGCCGACGCTCACACCCAACTTCCGGTCGCACTTATCACATTAAGTTTAATCCACCAAAAGTAGTTGGAAAAGATGATGTAACGGGTGAAGACTTAGTGCAACGCCCAGATGATGCTGCAGAAACTGTGAAAACTAGGCTTGACGTGTATCACAAACAGACTAAACCTTTGGTTAAGTATTACGTTGACTGGGCTAACAGCGGCTTAGTGGGTGCTCCTAAACACGTATTTGTTCATGGCTTGGGTGATATGGCTGTAATTCGCGATAATATCTTTTCTGCTTTATCGTAAGTCTAAACGTTATTTCTATCCCGCAAATCACTGATGTTTTGCGGGATTTATCGCGAAAATTCAAACGACGACTCATATAAGCATCATCAATAACAACGACTAAATCCAGCAAAATCAGGCGCTTCAAGGTATAATTTTGTTATTAAATTTATATTAAAGAATGCCTAGCCATGCAGCAGCAGTACCCCTTCAAAGACATAGAGCAAGCCGCCCAAGCCTACTGGGAAAACCATCAAACATTTGCCGCATCTGAAACCTCAGATAAACCCAAATACTATTGTTTATCTATGTTTCCTTACCCTTCTGGGCGCCTGCACATGGGTCATGTGCGAAACTACACCATAGGCGATGTGCTTAGTCGTTTCCACAAAATGAAGGGCTATAACGTACTACAACCTATGGGTTGGGATGCATTTGGGTTGCCTGCTGAGAATGCTGCGATTAAGAATGAAACAGCACCTGCAAAATGGACCTATGAAAACATAGAACATATGAAAACCCAACTGAAGCAATTAGGTTTGGGTGTTGACTGGAATCGAGAAATTGCCACCTGCAAGCCGGAATACTACAAATGGGAGCAATGGCTATTTACTGAACTATACAAAAAAGGTTTGATTTACAAGAAAACCTCTAGCGTCAACTGGGATCCAGTTGATGGAACTGTTCTAGCCAATGAACAGGTCATTGATGGTCGCGGATGGCGAAGTGGCGCACTAGTAGAAAAGCGTGATATTCCGCAGTATTTTATGAAAATTACTGCTTATGCAGAAGAGCTACTGAACGACCTAGATACCCTAGACGGCTGGCCGGATCAAGTAAAAACCATGCAGCGCAACTGGATAGGGAAAAGCTACGGCTGTGAAGTAGAGTTTCCACTAGTTGACCAAAATGGTACTTTAAAAGTTTATACCACCCGCCCAGATACTTTGATGGGCGCAACTTATGTTGCAGTTGCTGCTGAGCATGCATTGGCGACGTTGGCTGCACAAAACAATCCAACGCTGGCAAACTTTATCGCTGAATGCAAGCGCGGTAGCGTGGCAGAGGCAGATGTTGCAACAGCTGAGAAAAAGGGTATGGAGACTGGTTTATTCGTCACACACCCACTTAATGGCGATCAACTGCCTATATGGGTAGCAAACTATGTTCTTGCTAGTTATGGCGAAGGTGCTGTAATGGCAGTGCCAGCCCATGATGAGCGCGACTTTGAATTTGCAAATAAATACAGCTTGCCTATTAAAGCGGTAATTACGCTTAGCGATAACGACATATTGCCGATGACTGAACATGGGACTCTATTTAACTCCGGGAAATTTAATGGCTTAAATTTTGACTTAGCCGCAGACGCTATTTCTTCAGCGCTAAGCGCACTAAATCTTGGCAAAAAACGTACTCAATACCGCCTTCGCGATTGGGGGGTTTCACGTCAGCGCTATTGGGGTTGTCCAATTCCAATCATTCATTGTGTAAAGTGTGGTGAAGTTGCGGTGCCAGCAGAGCAATTGCCGGTAGTGTTGCCGGTTGATGTAGTAATGGATGGTGTAGGTTCGCCGATTAAAAAAGATCCAAATTTCTACGAAACCACTTGCCCAACTTGCGGTGCTGAGGCTACACGTGAAACCGATACGTTAGATACTTTTTTTGAGTCGTCTTGGTATTTTGCACGCTACGCTAGTTTTGACAGCAAAAAAAGTATGGTCGACGAACGTGCTAATTACTGGCTTCCAGTAGATCAATACGTAGGTGGTATTGAGCACGCAATTCTACATTTACTCTATGCACGCTTCTTTAACAAACTAATGCGCGACGTAGGTTTAATTAAAAATGACGAACCGTTTACCAACCTCCTCACCCAAGGCATGGTGCTTAAAGATGGCTCTAAAATGAGTAAATCTAAAGGCAACACTGTTGATCCGCAGGCGCTAATTGATACTTATGGCGCTGATACTGCACGCTTATTCATGATGTTTGCCGCACCACCCGAACAAAGCCTAGAATGGGCAGACAGTGGTGTTGAAGGCGCAAATCGCTTTCTGCGTCGCGTATGGAGAGCTTGTTATGAGCATGTGGCTTTGGGTAGCATTGTCTCTTACAGTAGTGGTGAACTGAGCATTGAACTAAAAGCTATGCGTTTGCAACTGCACTTAACTATCGATAAAGTGGCTGATGATTACGGCCGTCGCCACAGTTTTAATACAGCAATTTCCTCCGTGATGGAATTGATGAATGCATTGGCAAAAATAGAAACTGTAGACATCGTTACTCGCCAGGTACGGCAAGAAGTCCTCCAAAATGCTGTATTATTATTGTCACCCATCGTGCCACATATATGCCAAGCACTTTGGTCTGAGCTATGCCCTCTTAGCCATATTTTAGATGTTGGCTGGCCGACTGTTGATCAAACAGCTATAGTCCAAGATAACATAGAGTATATGGTCCAAGTTAATGGCAAGTTGCGTGGCAGTTTGGTGGTTGCAAAGACAGAATCAAAACAAGCCCTAGAACTTCTAGTACTTGAACAATATTTTGTACAAAAATATCTTACAGACCAAATGACTGTGCGTAAAATTATCGTAGTTCCAAACAAACTTATTAATGTAGTTTTGGGGTAAATTATGTCGAACTTACGCTCGAATTTCACGCCGATAATATCCGTCAATCTTAGCATTAATACCTTATGGATACTTCTTGCTTGTAGCTTATTTATATCAGCTTGTGGCTTTCATATTCGAGGCCCAATGCAACTATCATTCAATACCCTTTCCTTACAAGGTAGCAATCTGAGCACTGCAAGAGAGTTAAAACAAAGCTTAGAAATGAACGGTATAAAATATGTTAACAATGTTGAGGATGCTGATTTAACAATTGAAATTCTCAGTGAAAGTAATGATAAGCGTATTTCTGCTATTGGTAGTGATGGTAAAGTCAGTGAGTATTCGCTGACCTATCAGATAATGTTTAGAACGCGGTTAGCAGGAGACCCTGAGTGGAGTGAGCCAAAAACGGTACAAGCTATTCAAAGTTTATCATTCTCAGATGCAGCTATTCTTTCCAAAGCTAATGAAGAAGTTATGTTAATTAACGAGATGCATAAAGATGCATTACGTGAACTAATCCGCAGACTATCTGCTATCAAAGTCATTAAACATTAAAAAATTATGCGTTTAGCCCAGAATCAACTGGAACCTCACCTAAAGCAAGGGCTGCAACCTCTTTATGTCATGGTTGGCGATGAGCCATTAGCCCAACGTGAAAACTTGGATTTAATTCGTGCCGCTGCACGCTTACAGGGATTTGAAGAGCGGACAGCGTTAAGCGTCGAACGTAATTTCAACTGGCCGCAAATTCAATTCTATGGCCAATCTATTTCGCTATTTTCAAGTCGTCGATTATTGGAAATTAGCATCCCTTCTGGCAAGCCTGGTATTGAAGGCGGCAAAGCGCTTCAAGCTTTGGCTAATAAAGCGCTACCAGATACTAGTATAGTGATTATTCTGCCAGCATTAGATCGCGAAGTTAAAAATAGTGCTTGGTTTACTGCATTAGAAAAACAAGCCATTATCATCGAGCTAAGCCAAGTTAATGCTGCTCAGTTACCAAAATGGATGGCTAACCGCCTAGCGCAACAAGGCCAAAATACAAGTGCAGCAACCTTAGAGTTCCTAGCGAACCAGGTCGAAGGTAATTTACTCGCCGCAAACCAGGAAGTGCAAAAGCTGGGCTTACTCTATCCACAAGGTGAGTTAAGTGAGGTTAGCGTGCGTGAGGCAGTACTCAACGTGTCACGTTACGACGCATTCCAACTCGGAGAAGCTGTCCTCGCTGGCGATGCCGCACGCACAGTTCGGATATTGCAGGGCCTGCAGGACGAAGGCGAAGCCGCGTTAGCAGTGATGAATCCATTAATGTGGGTATTACGGCCCTTAGTGCGCATTAAGCAAGCTGAAATGCGCGGTGATAATATCGTCAATGCTATGACAAATGCGCGCATTTATGGAGATAAGCAATCTCAAGTCAAACGTGCAATCGCCAGACTTAGCCTACGTCAACTGGAAGCTGCACTACAAAAACTAGCTGATATCGATAAAATCGCAAAGGGTGTATTAACAGGTGATGCATGGCTAGAAATTTCTAGGCTATGTTTTGGCCTCGCCAAGGTGCGTACCAGATAGGCTGAGACAATTGCCTAACATAAAAGCGTATAATCAGAACCACTTAAATTAGATGATGACACGACCAGTGAACATTAAAAACTACATGGAGAAGATTGGCATTGAGGCGCGCAAATCTTCTCGCCTTATGGCTTGCGCTGATACCAAACAGAAAAATACTGCGCTGCAATCAATCGCTAATGCAATTTTACGCGAAAGAAATGCATTATTAGTCGCCAATGGGCGCGATTTAGATGCAGCACGGGCGAATGGCCTTGATAGTGCTATGCTCGACCGATTGGCCTTAACTGAAAAATCTATAGATGGTATGGTCGAAGGTTTGATGCAAATTGTCAGCTTACCTGATCCAATTGGAGAGATGACCGATATTAAATATAGGCCTAGTGGCATCCAGGTTGGGAAGATGCGTGTTCCACTGGGCGTCATAGGGATAATTTATGAAGCCAGACCCAATGTCACCGTTGATGCGGCAGGGCTCTGTATTAAATCAGGCAATGCTGCCATTTTGCGAGGCGGAAGTGAAGCGCTGCATTGTAATCAAGCCTTAGCTAAACTGGTACAAGAAGGTTTGGCTGCAGCCAACTTACCTGCAACTGCCGTACAAGTTGTAGAAACTACAGACCGCGCAGCGGTAGGTGAACTTATCACCATGAAATCCTATGTAGATGTGATTATTCCACGCGGCGGAAAGAGCCTGATAGAACGCGTATCAAACGAAGCTCGCATTCCAGTGATTAAGCACTTAGATGGGAACTGCCACGTTTACATCGATGACGACGCGAATTTTGATAAAGCGCTACGGATTGTTGAAAATAGTAAAACGCAAAGACTTGGCACTTGTAATACCACAGAATCTTTGTTGATTGCACGCTCCGTAGCTGGCGCTATGCTTCCAAAAATAGCGGACATGTTAAGTGAACATGGTATAGAGATTCGCGGCTGCAAAGAAACCTGCGATTTAGTAAAGCAAGCCAAAATAGCAACATCAGCTGATTTTTATACCGAATACTTAGCAGCGATTATTTCGTGCAAAGTGGTAACAGACCTAGATGAAGCAATTACCCATATTAACGAGCACTCATCGCAACATACTGAGTCTATCGTTACAGAAAATTATACCAAGGCACGCAGATTTTTGCGTGAAGTCGATTCGAGTAGCGTCATGGTTAATGCCTCAACCCGTTTTGCTGACGGCTTTGAATATGGACTGGGAGCTGAAATTGGCATTTCTACTGACAAGCTACACGCCCGTGGTCCAGTTGGTTTAGATGGCCTCACTTCACTAAAATACATAGTGTTAGGCGACGGCCAAGTTCGCGCATAATTCATCACTAGTAACATGCAAGCAACTAGCACCACAAAACGTAACGTAATTGGTCTATTCGGCGGTACATTCGACCCATTACATTTCGGACATTTACGCTTGGCGCAAGAGCTGGCGGAAAGTCTATTGCTCAGCAATGTGCGCTTCATCCCTGCTGCACAACCACCTCATAAAACTTTACCACTAGTTGGAGTTGACCATCGTGCTGCTATGGTCTACTTAGGCATATCAAGCAATCCGTTATTTAGTTGCGACGAACGAGAGCTTCACAGAGGCGGCGCCTCTTATACAATTGATACACTGCATAGCTTACGAAACGATCTAGGCGCTGATGTCAGCCTAGTATTGCTGATGGGCAGCGATGCATTTGCAAGTCTTCATAGCTGGTATCGCTGGCAAGAAATAATACAACTTTGCCATATTGCATTGGTACAAAGGCCATCGAGTGGGAAACAAGAAACACTGCCAAAGACGTTGCAAGATTTCTTACAGACGCACTACACCGAACACTCTACCGATTTACAAAAGATGCCTGCTGGCTTTATCATCAAGAAGTCAGTTACGGCACTCGACATATCCTCAACCGCGATCCGTAAAGCACTGCAACATAAACAATCAGTTCGCTATTTATTGCCTGATAGCATCATCGATTATATACATACCAACCAACTCTACAGAAATTGATGAAGTCTAAACATTAAATCAAAGCTTAAGTTCATCTTGCCACATCACTACACTTAAACATGGCGCATCGATACGCATCTTTAATGTAGCCACATTTTGATTAAACATAGAAAATTGCGGGTCAATCTGATTGGCAATCCAACCCGCGAGGATTAAGCCTTTTTGCTCAAGAGCAGCGACCGTAAGCAGCGCATGATTAATACAACCTAAACGCATACCCACCACTAGAATAATCGGTAGGTTAAGCGCCAAAGCAACGTCGGCCAATGTTTGTTTTTGATTGATAGGCACTAATAAACCCCCAGCACCTTCAACAATCACCACTTCCGCTAGCTCACGAAGTTGATGATATGCTTGGATAATGACAGCCATTTCCATCTCCACACCAGCTTGCTCTGCCGCTATATGGGGTGCCATGGCTGGAAAAAATCGGTAAGGGCTAATGAGATTTAAAGGCGCATCTACATTGCCAGCATTCACCAACGCAATAATGTCTGCATTTACGGGCTGAGAATCAGAGTCTAGACTAATCTCACAGCCTGATGCAATTGGCTTCATACCCAAGGTTTTAAGACCCAGTTGCACAAAATGTTGCACTAATGCACTGGCGATATAAGTTTTACCTACATCTGTGTCGGTACCAATCACAAAATAAGAACCAGTCAATTTCATCATGGGCCTAACTCCGCGCTTTGAATGTCACTGGCGAGACGCCAGCTTCAAATTTTGGTTTATCATGAGCACGCCATGCATGGCCATACACCACTTCAAACGTTGCTGGCAATTTAGCACCACCGTGAAGGCTACTTAGCCTAAATTGTTCATAACTAGCAGCTATTTTTTGTAAAAAACCACGGCCAAGTAAGCCCCGAGAACGACCTGCTGTAGCATTGTGTGCACCGATGTTTTTAAGATCGCGCATCAAACTTTGCACATCATCATAGGTTAAGGTAAACCTTTCTACATCAAGCACAGGTGCACTAAATCCCGCGCGCACCAACGCATCACCGATATCATGCATATCAATAAAACGACTGACACTGGTAAAGGGAGTTTTAGATGCTTGGCTACTGGCTATTCTAAGTTCACGCAAGGTATCTGGACCAAAGGTACTAAACATCAACAATCCCTCAGGTTGTAATACTCGGTGAAACTCCTGAAAAGCTGCATCTAAATTATTACACCACTGTATTGCTAGGTTCGACCACAATAAACCTACGCTAGCATCAATCAATGGAATAGATTCAATATCAGCACAGACTAGACTTTGCTTGGAACCCCGACACAAGACTTTTAAGCGCTGCAACAAAGTATCTTTTCGGGTTATTTGCAACATAGGTAGCGCAAAATCTAGTGAAACAACTTGTGCTCGTTTGAATCTATTTTGTAAGGCATGGCTAGCAGCGCCAGTGCCACAACCTGCGTCTAATATAACGCCGGGGTTTATATTAACCAGATCTAACCTGTTGAGCATTTCTGTACGCACTTGTTTTTGCAATACGGCAGAGGCATCGTAATTAGAGGCCGCGCGCCCAAACGATGAGCGAACACGGGCTTTATCCATGCGATAAATATCTTCTGTTACCATTACAAACTAGCGGGTTCTAAGAATTGGGTAAGCGCTTCAATAAATTGTACTTGGTGCGACAAGAATGGCGCATGAGAAGAACCAGCGACGACGCGCAAATAGCCCATAGGCAAGTGCTGCATCATCCAGTGCGCAGCTTGCACAGGCGCTAAACTATCTCTGTCACCATGAATCAATAGCGCTGGTTTACGCAGAAACTCAATTTCTGAACGTAAATCAGTTTCCAAGAGAATTTGTAGCGCTTTTTGTAAAATTTGAGTGCTAGGGATAGGCCGTTCAGCAAACTTCTTACGTAATAACTTTACCGTAGATCTTGCATCCTTCGAGCCCATACATTGCAAAGTTAAAAACTGGGTCATGGTTTTCTGATAATCAGCATTGACGCTTTGAGCAAAACTGCTAAAAACATCACCCGACATGCCAAACTGCCAATCCGGCTTATTAACAAAACTTGGAGTAGATCCAACTAGCACTAACCTACGTACCATTTCTGGGTAATCTAAAGCAATACGCATGGCTACCTGACCACCTAGTGACCAGCCAACTATATCTGAATTGGGTGGCAAAATCTCAGCAAGATTTTCTGCTGTAGCATGTAAATGATACGGCTCTATCGGCCGACTAAATCCCATGCCAGGCAAATCTACAAGATGCAAAGTGAATAGCTTACTTAGTTTTTTTATTACTGGTTGCCAAACTGCACTATGCATACCCCAGCCATGAATTAATACTAAGTTTGGACCTTGGCCTATAGTTTCGATATGCGTATTATTCATAATTGCCCTTCCGCCTTGTGCAACGCATTAATTAATTCTTGAATATCCTTAATACTATGTGCGGCCGATAGTGATATACGCAACCGTGAAGTTCCAGCAGGAACAGTGGGTGGGCGAATTGCTGGAACCAACACACCACATGTCTGTAAATATTCACTTAATGCTAATGTATCGTGATTACCACCTACCATCAACGGTTGAACAGCAGTATCGGATGGCATAAGTTGCCATTTCTTGCAGTGTAAATTGGCTTTTAAATATGCGATAAGTGTTTGTAAATGTGCTCGCAACTGATCTCCTTGCTCGATTAAATTAACCGAAGCACTCAATGTAGCGGACAATGCAGGCGGCGCAGGTGTAGAGTAAACGTAACTGTTGGCTTTTTGAATGAGGTAATCAATCACCACCTGTTCACCCGCAACAAATGCGCCAGCGACTCCGGCTGCTTTTCCTAAAGTGGCCATCATAATAATGCGCGGTGACTTTAGCTTAAAATAATTTAAAGTGCCTTGTCCGTGCTCTCCCAGTACGCCAAAACCATGCGCATCATCCACATAAAGATAGGCATCATATTTTTCGCATAGTGCCAAATATTTAGGCAACGGAGCCATATCACCATCCATACTAAACACAGCATCAGCGGCAATCAGTTTATGTTTGGCTGAGCTGGCTTTTAGCAATTTTTCCAGAGCGACCACATCATTATGTGGAAACCGATGAAAAGCCGCGCGTGATAAAAATGCGCCGTCATTCAAACAAGCGTGATTAAGCTTGTCTGCAAACACAGCATCATGACGACCCATGAGCGCACTGATCACACCAATATTTGCCATATAACCAGTAGAAAATAACAATGCCGCGGGCATTTGTACAAAATGCGCCAAGTGCTTCTCAAGAGTATCGTGATAACGGTGATGACCCGTTATAAGGTTGGATGCACCGCTGCCAACGCCCGATGCTTGCGCCGCTTTGCACATGGCGGCAATCAAATCAGGATGGTTGGCAAGGCCTAAGTAATCATTACTGCAAAAAGACAAAAAGTGTTGATCATTAGCGACGATATGCTCAGCCTGCGGAGAGTCTAGTAAACGGCGTTGACGCAAAAGACCGTCAATCTTGCGCTGATCTAAGCTTAATTTTAAAGAATTAAGCATCACTTAATCTTGATTAACACCAGCTTGATTAATACCTAGCTTAGCAAATAAATTCTTATCAGTTACTGCATCTGGATTTCCAGTGGTAAGTAATTTATCACCATAAAAAATACTATTGGCGCCCGCTAAAAAACATAGCGCTTGTATACCTTCATGCATACTTTGGCGACCAGCAGATAAACGCACATAACTGGCAGGCATCGTGATGCGGGCTGCGGCGATAGTTCGTACAAATTCAATTAAATCTAACTCTTCAGTGCCATGTAATGGTGTGCCTTCAACCTGAGTAAGTAAGTTAATCGGCACACTTTCAGGCGGACGCTCCATATTAGCTAATTGCGCCAATAAGCCAGCGCGCTGATTACGTGACTCACCCATCCCGATAATACCGCCGGCACAGACATTAATGTCAGCATCGCGAACGCGATCCAAGGTTTCTAATCGATCTTGGTAGGTTCGCGTAGTAATCACTTCGCCATAAAATTCAGGTGCAGTGTCTAAGTTATGATTGTAATAGTCCAAGCCCGCATCTTTCAACTGCTCAGCTTGACCCTCTTTTAACATACCTAAAGTGGCACAAGTTTCTAAACCCATCGCTTTAACTTCAGCAATCATTTTTAGCACCGGCTCTAGATCGCGTTGCTTAGGACCGCGCCAAGCAGCACCCATACAGAAACGACTAGCTCCATTATCCTTAGCTTCTTGCGCTGCGGTAAGGACATCTTCTAAACGCATTAAAGGTTCATTTTCTACCTCAGTGTGATAACGCGCAGCCTGAGGGCAGTAGCCACAATCTTCTGAACAACCACCGGTTTTAATAGACAATAAAGTACTTACTTGCACCGCATTCGGATCAAAATTTGCGCGATGTAAATTTTGTGCTTGGTACATTAAATCGCTAAAAGGCAGTTCAAAGAGCGCGACAATATCTGCCACACTCCAACGATTAACTGTATTGCTCACCACCTTCTCTCCGCTTAGATTAGATTTAATACAACTAGTATCAATCACAGCATCAGCGATAGAGATGATGGCAGATTTATTGGCAATTTCCAGCATATGCAATTCCTTTGATTAAGCGTACTTGTAATAACTTTATTTACTTGGCAATTATACATTGTCAAACAAATTATAAGTAAACCTTAAACATTAGATTAAAATTTAATCAGTTGTAATTTATGGCCACTTCAAGCTAGGCTTTGGGGGGCACAAGAGTACTTCTTAAGCATGGTAAGTTTTAGGAATGTTGACATCCTCCCCCAGCTAAAGCAGGGGGGATTCCTACGGGTTCACGCGATGACTTGCGGATACCTTCAGTGGGTTCGTGCTTCACCGTGCGGCCTTGTTGCAACGTCACTCCACACGCTAACACGGCATGTCCTGCCGCTAATATATTGATTGCACCGACCAAATCGGCATTTTCTGTATAGCCGCATTCCACGCATTCAAACTTCGCTTGTGTTTGGCGATTGCCTGCTGAAACATGCTTGCAACACGGGCAAGTGCGGCTGGTATTGCGCGGATTGACCGCAATAACCTGACCGCCTGCCCATACTTGCTTGTATTCAAGCTGCCGCCTGAACTCAAACCAGCCTTGGTCTAGGATAGAACGATTCAAGCCCGATTTGGCTTTGACGTTACGTCCTTTGGCTTCTACCGTGCCTTTGGCACTCTTGCTCATATTACTAATCTGCAAATCTTCTATCACTATCATGGCGTGGTTTTGGCTGATGGTAGATGTCGTTTTGTGCAGGTAGTCTTTTCTGATATTTGCAATGGTGCTGTGGAGCTGGGTGATTTTGCCTTTCTGCTTTTTCCAATTACTACTGAATTTAACTTTGCGGCTTAACGCACGTTGATACCGCGCCAACCTTGTTTGTTTTTGTTTGAAGCTATTCACGGCCTCAAACACTTGTCGATTGCTGAGTGTGGCGAATCTTGCTATGCCTACATCCACACCAATAATGCTAGTTGTGGCGTGTTCTGGTTGCTCAACTTCACGCTCCGTTTGTATGCTGGCGTACCACTTACCGCACTTTTGTGAGACGGTGATGTTTTTAGCAAACCCTAACATCTCACGGCTATTGCGGTAGCGTATCCAGCCCAGCTTGGGAAGAAATATCCGATTGTTGTGTTGTTCGAGCTTGAAACCTTGCGGGAATCTAAAGCTATCACTCATGCCTTTCTTTTTGAACTTGGGGAAGTCAGCGCGTTTGGCAAAGAAATTCCTAAAACTGGATTCTAGGTTTTTGAGTGATTGTTGCAACGTTTGGCTTGGTGCGTCTTTAAGCCATGTAAGCTCACCTTTCCAAAGAGGCAGTAGATTGGCAATTTTAGTGTAGCCAAACTTGAAGGTATTATCTACTTGGTATTGTGCGCTCTGCCATGCCAAAGCCTTGTTATAGACCACGCGACAACATCCTGCGTATTGACGCATGGCACGGGATTGTTCACCGTCAGGCATCAATTCAAACTTATAGGCTTGCAAGCGCTTCATGCATCTATTATACTTGGTCTACGAGAAACAACAATGATATTAGACAAGGTAGACACTGTGTGTTTTTAATGCACGTTCATTTGGTCTTTGTAACCAAATGTAGGCGAGAAGTATTTACTAAAACCATATTGGACGAATTGCGTCCGATATTTACGGCAGTGTGCAAAGACTTTGAAGCGGAGCTGGTGGAGTTTGATGGTGAAGATGATCATGTACATCATTTGGTGAATTATCCGCCGAAAGTGGCTATTTCCATGTTGGTGAATAGCTTAAAGGGAGTATCTAGTCGCATGATACGCAAAAAGAATTATCCGAGCATTACCATGAAGTTGTGGGGCGGCGCACTTTGGTCGCCTAGCTATTTCGCGGGGAGTTGTGGCGGCGCACCAATTGAGATTATTCGGCAATATATTGAGCAGCAACAAACACCGCATTGAACGGCTTCACCGTTCGCACTTACATCCTCACCCTAAAGGACGAGGTTTTACGCGCTAACTGATAAAATTAACTTACATGAGGAATCTAGGCATTGCTCTTACTTCCAGAACACCATCATCAACCATTCCCTTTTTTCTTTGTGAAAGCTGCATTCTCTAAAGAACATTGCGGCGTGCTTGAGCAACTATTTTTTCAAAACAACGAATGGCAGCATCATGACGGCGAACTTTACCGCTGCTCACTTTGCGATGTTACCGAGACGATTCCAGCAACTTTTCTTTCTAAAATTACCGTACGAATGAAAGAAATTACTGGATTGCCCCTCATTAATCGTGTGTTGGTTACAGCTCAACGAATGCTGCCTGGACAATTTATTGGTATACACAGCGATCGCCCGCTATTAGGATATGAAATGGTGCGACTAGTAGTGCAACTAAATAAGGAATGGAAGGCTGAACATGGAGGTGTACTAGAGCTATACTCTTCACCAGAAGGCGACCCCATATTCAGCGTCAATCCTGAATACAATAAAGCCGTTGGCTTCCTACTACATGCTGATTCCTATCATGGCGTTACCGAAGTTACTCAACCTCGTCAATCCGTGGTCTTTAATTTTTGGCATATGGCGAACACTCCTGCATTAGCTACTCACATTGAAGCTTTGTTTGCCAACCTTTATTTCTCCGAGTTTCCGGAAACACTTAATCCTATAGCCTCGGCGGCAGAATCAAGCCTGTCTGAAGATGTGACATTTCGTGCAGGCACGGCAGCCATTGCACTCCATCGGTGGGGTTATGATGCAAGAACAATTGTAACTGGATACAAACATAGCGCAGGTATTGCTAGCTGCGATACTGAAGATGTTGAAACGTATGCAGCTGTATTATTGGCGGACTGGGTAGCATACTTATATCGCGACACATTTGATCTGATCCGCTGGAGTGAATTACAAAGTGCACTTGCAGGAATAGGAATGTTTCCCCGACTAAAGCTTACTTGGAAGCTTTGCCTACCAACATGTGAGGAGTTAATTTAGCGGTAATAGTTAAGCGTGTAGGTACGCTGTAAATAAGCGGCAACAACGGATAGCTTCATGAGTACCATTATTTAGGAGCCTTTCGTTGTTGAGGTGGTTAATCGCATATTTACTCACCCCCTTCAAAATCAATCTGGCTCCATGCCTCATAACTAATAATTGCGACTGAATTTGAAAGATTCATACTTCGATTATTTGGCTTCATTGGTATTCTCAACCGATGCTCTGCAGCTATATTGTTGCGTATAACTTCAGGTAGCCCTGCTGTTTCTGAACCGAACAAAAAAACATCACCCGGAATAAATTGAATTTTCTTGTATGAGGATGCACCTTTTGTTGTAATGGCGAATATCCTATGCCCCTCCATTGCCATTAAAAAAGCCGCATAATTTGGATACAAACTTACATTGGCTAGGTCAAAATAATCCAGTCCAGATCGGCGTAAATTCTTATCTTCCAAATCAAAGCCAAGCGGCTCTATTAAATGAAGATTGAAGCCATTATTAGCTATAAGCCTAATAATGTTCCCAGTATTTTGAGGGATATTTGGCTCGTACAAGGCAATGTTAAACATGTTCTTAGAAAATATTATTGATGTTAATCTTGTGTTAATACCATAGAGCATTTAAAGGCATCAGCCAAAATAACGTCTAGAATCCTTCAGACTTTTGATCGCGACCCAGCAAATCAATCACTGCGTCTTGCGCACTCTTGCCATGCGACAACACTTGATCTACCTCGAAGGTAATCGGCATCTCAACCTGCATTATCTTTGCACGCCGCATGACTTCGGCTGTAGTGCTCACGCCCTCAGCTACATGCCCCAAGCTATGCAAAATATCGGCAAGTGATTTACCGCTAGCTAAGTGCAAACCGACCTCACGATTACGTGAATATTGTCCGGTACAAGTTAAAATCAAATCACCTGCTCCGGCCAAGCCCATAAAAGTTTCAGGCGAAGCACCTAGAGCCATACCAAAACGGGTAATTTCTGCTAAGCCACGTGTAATCATAGCTGCACGGGCATTATTGCCAAATCCCATTCCATCAGAAATACCTGCAGCAATCGCCATTACATTTTTCAGCGCACCACCCACAGACACACCAATAACATCAGTGGTATGGTAAACGCGTAAATTGGCGCCATGAATCAGCAAAGCCGCTGTATTAGCAAATGCCTCATCATTAGCCGCTACTGTTACCGCAGTCGGCAAGCCTCGTACTAACTCTGCAGCAAAGCTTGGGCCCGACAATGCCCCCCAATACTGCCCTGTAACTCGAGGATCGCCCAGCTCTTCCAGTGCCACCTCGTAAGGCAGCTTGGCAGACAGCGGCTCCAAGCCTTTATGAGCCCAAACAACCGGGGCAGTGCAGCCGAGTTGTTTGATGTTTTTTAATATAGCTCTAAAACCTGCAGTTGGCACTACTGAGAGGATTAGATCAGCTCCAGCTAAAGCCAGCACCAACTCTTCCTCAACTTGCAACTGATCATTGAATTTAAAGTCTCCAAGATACAATGGATTGGAACGTGATTTACGCATACCGGAAACATGGCCAGCATTGCGTGCCCATAACGAGACTGGATGACGCTCACTGATATTCATTGCCAGGGCAGTACCCCAAGCACCAGCACCCAAAACTGCTATTTTTTTAGAAATCACCTTAGTCACCTAATCAACACCCCAAATCGATGAAGTTAAAATATATCCTGTGAGGCCATCTCTATGCTTAACCTTAATCCAGCCATTGCTTGCTGTAACATCAAGCACCTCCAGCACTAGATCTTTTTCAATAATAGCAACTAGCTTTGACGAAGGATCAGCAGCTACTCTAATTTCAGCGCTATTCGTCTTAACCAGCGCCATGCGTTTAGTGGTAAGTTGCTTAGCTTCTACCCAGCTGATAACCCCCTGCGCGTCGCGCACTTTTAGCCAATCGCCAAGATTTACAATAATCTCTACTGGATAAAATTGGCTGAGTAGTAGCGTTTTCTTTGCCGAGGTAGAGGGTGCGTCATACAGCACAGCTTTACTTACAGCCACTGATCTGAACTCTAGCGCGTGTGCAACAACCGACCCTAGCGCTAGGGTAAAAACCAAAATAAACTTAGTAAGCGCTGACACTGCCAGCCTAGTGTGTAGCTTTCTCTTCTGTGCTCTCTGCTTGCTGTTGTTTTTGTTGTGCAAACAAAGCTTCAAAGTTGATAGGATTAAGCAATACGGGTTGAAAACCAGCGCGCACCACCAAATCAGAAACAGTTTCACGTGCATAAGGAAACAAAATGTTAGGGCAAGTGATCCCTACAATCATTTCTATATTTTCTTCTGGCACATTGCGAATTTGAAAAATCCCTGCTTGCGTAACTTCAACCAAAAATACTGTTTTATCTTCAATTTTTGAAGTCACAGTTACCTTAATCGCTACTTCAAATACGTTATCTTCTAGCATTTGCACAAAATTGCCTAGCTCAATGCCAATTTGGGGCTGCGTGCGATCAGTAAAGATTTGTGGTGCATTAGGAATTTCTAATGAAGCATCTTTGACGTATATTTTTTCAATGCTAAAACCAGCTTGTTGAGACTGTTCTGTCTTGCTGTCTTCTTTTGCCATAATTTTCTACTTAAGGTTAGGGTTAATTAAATAAGGTACTTATTTTATCAGAATTTAAGCGATATGAGGTCATATCGCCAATAACGGATCAAGCTCACCCGCCAAATCAAGAGCACGCAAGTCATCAAAACCACCAATATGAAGCTCATTAATATAAATTTGTGGCACAGTACGCCGACCGGACTTCTCCATCATCTCTACGCGCAATTGCGGCTGCAAATCAACACGAATCTTATTAATATCTTTGATACCCTTGTTCGCCAGCAATCGCTCTGCATGATGGCAATATGGGCAGGTCGCAGTTACATACATGATAATCTTAGCCATTAATTACCTACTTTTTCGACAACTTTAACGACCGGCAATTTAGCTGCGACCCATGCGCTTAAGCCTCCTTCCAAATTGTGCAATTGCGTAAACCCCGCCTTATGCAAAATTGCGCATGCCTTAGACGAGCGCATACCGCCCTGACAATTAACCAGAATAGGTTTATTTGTATATTTTTTAAGCTCAGATAAACGTTCAGATAATTCAGATAGTGGAATATTGATAGCCTCTGCAATATGGCCGCCGGCAAACTCCGCATCATCTCGTACATCTAATACTAATGCATTTGATCTATTAATTACGGTGACAGCATCTGCAACGCTCAGATTAGGCACTCCACTTACACTCTTTTTAAGCATGGGCAGCAATAACATAAAACCAGAACCTATCGCTAAACCGATTAACAACATATTACTTTTAAAAAATTCCACAGACTTCCTTTCAATGTTTGATCATTCATACCTTAAGCTACTGTTAAAAATTCAACATAGACTTAACTTGCAAATTTTGTAAGCTAATTTTACGTCTAAATAAGCTAAAATAGTCCCATTGTAATTAATTTATTAAAGCGAACGATTATGTTGCCAGTCATTAACGCTACACCGGTTTGCCTGATCATTTTGGACGGCTTTGGTTGTCGTGAAGAAACTGCCGATAATGCTATTGCGCAAGCTCGTAAACCCAACATAGATGCTCTTTGGAATAGCTACCCTCATATGCTAATTAATGCATCTGAGCATTACGTAGGCTTACCTGATGGTCAAATGGGCAACTCTGAAGTGGGGCATCTCAATATAGGCGCTGGTCGAGTAGTATTTCAGGACTTTGAGCGTATCAATAATAGCATTGCCCGCGGTGAGTTTTTTGAACATGCAGCGCTTAAGAGCGCCCTACTTGAACTTAAAGAAAACAATAAAGCGTTACATATTTTTGGTCTGCTATCTGATGGAGGCGTTCATAGCCATCAAGACCATATCCATGCAATGCTGGAAATGGCAACAAGACTTGGGCTAACCAAGGTTTATATACATGCATTTTTAGACGGTCGCGATACGCCGCCAGTCAGTGCAGAACCATACCTAAACGCACTGGAAGCCAAAATAAAATCCTTAGGCGTTGGTAAAATAGTATCTATATGTGGACGCTTTTACAGCATGGATAGAGATAAACGCTGGCCCCGAGTGGAAGCTGCATATGCACTAATTACTGAAGGTTTGGGTGAATTCACATATGGCACCGCGGTCGAAGGATTAGAAGCAGCTTATGCACGCGGCGAAAATGACGAATTTGTAAAAACCACAGCTATCCGCTCCCGAAATGAATCGCCTACGCATTTAGAAAATGGTGATGTCGTTGTGTATATGAATTTCAGATCTGACCGTGCACGCCAGCTAACACATGCATTATTAAGTGAAGAATTTGACGGTTTCCACCGCAGACATGTGCCAAAATTGGCAGCTTACTTTACGCTCACAAGTTACGATAAGAAAGAGAGTAATGCAACAGTAATATTTCCACCTTATGCGATCAACAATACATTCGGTGAATATATATCTAATATGGGACTAAGTCAGCTAAGGATCGCTGAAACTGAAAAATATCCGCATGTCACATTCTTTTTTAATGGCGGCGAAGAAAAAGTGTTCCCAGGAGAAGATAGAATTTTGGTCCCGTCACCCCAAGTTGCCACCTATGATTTGCAACCTGAAATGAGCGCATTTGAGTTAACGGACCAACTAGAAGCAGCAATATTAAGCCAAAAATATAACGCCATTATTTGCAATTATGCCAATAGTGATATGGTCGGTCATACGGGCTCTCTTCAAGCAGCAATTAAAGCCATAGAAGCCTTAGATACGTGCGTTGGTCGAGTAGTAAATGCCATGCAAAGTGTAGGTGGTGAGGTGATTATTACAGCCGATCATGGCAATGCCGAAGTAATGTTCGATGCTGAAAACAATCAGCCCCATACACAACACACCACAAATTTAGTACCGCTTATATACGTTGGCCGCTCAGCGACCATGTCAGAAGATGGAGCACTATCAGACTTAGCGCCAACCTTACTGCAAATCATGGGTCTTGCTCAGCCCCCTGAAATGACTGGAAAGCGCCTCATTCATTTTGCAAAATAAACGCTCTCTTTTGAGATTACACAATTTTCAGCAAGCCTATAAAGCGACGCTCATAAGTTTAAGCCTAATGTTTATGCTATACGCCCCAGCAACACTAGCTGACAATAAACCAGAAGCTCCTAAACAGGCATTAAGTGCTGTACAGGAACGCTTAGAAGCTCTTAAAAAACAACTAGGCACCTCTCAAGAAGCGCATAAAGATGCAGCTGACGCACTGAAAGATAGTGAGGTCGCCATTAGCGTAGCAAATAAAAATCTCTACGAGATTAACCAGCGCCAGCAAAAGAATAAAGAAAGATTGGCGCAGTTAGAAACAGACTCAGTCAAAACTAATCAAACACTGAGCCAACAACAGCAACTCCTTAGCAGCCAAATCTATCAGCAATATATTCATGGCAATCAAAGCTATGTGCAGATGATTTTGCAAAGCGAACGCCCCAGCGAAATTGCACGTGATGTTTATTACTTCTCCTACATCGCAAAAGCGCGTGCTGAATTGATTAGTAAAATGCAGAGCACCCTAGATAAGATTAATCAGCTTAATGCCGCAACCGCGACAGCACAGCAAGAGGTGCTAGCGTTAAAAGAAAAACAAATGAAAACAAGGCAAGTCCTTGAAACCCAGAAACGGGAAAAATCTAAGGTCGTGAGTTCCCTATCGCAGCAAATTGCAGCTCAACGTAACGAAATAAAAAAATTAAGCCGTGATGAAAAACAACTCTCCCAATTAGTCCATCGCTTAGCCAGCATTAAACCGACTGCACCGACCAATCAAAGTAAAAATAACAACAATGGGAAAACAGCCTCTAGCGGAACAACCTCTGAAACCCAGCAGCAGAAAACAGTGGTTACTAACAACACTTTGCCAACCGGCGAGTCTGTCAGTGGCAATTTTGCTACGCTTAAAGGTAAGTTACGTTTACCTATACGCGGTGAGGTGACTAACCGCTTTGGCTCAAATCGCGAAGATAGCGGCATTTCATGGAAAGGTCTATTTATAAGAGCCAGCGCTGGCACTGAGGTAAAAGTGGTGGCAAATGGTCAGGTGGTATTTGCCGACTGGTTGCGCGGTTTTGGCAATCTTATTATCGTTGATCATGGAGACGGCTACATGAGCTTGTACGGAAATAATCAAGCACTATTAAAAGTGGTGGGTAACAACGTCCAAGCCGGCGATGCCATTGCTGCAGTCGGCAACAGTGGTGGCAATGAAAGTAACGGGCTTTATTATGAACTTCGCCGACAAAGCCTACCGTTTGACCCGCTTTCATGGAGTAGCGTACATTAAAATATAGCGACAATCTTTAACATTCAATAAAGAACACATTATCTTTGCACGAAAAAAATCACGCCTAGGCGTGATTTTTCTATTGCCTCAGAAAATTCCAGTTTATTTGGTTGCTGGCTTCTCTGCTGCTGCTTTGGTTGCTGCATCTAATGCTGTTGCATCAATAGTAATACCCGGCACGCGCTCGTCTGCTGACGGCACATAACCACCAGATGTCTCAACTACCGGAGCTGGTGTAGCTTCAACTGCCGCAGGCTTAGCTAAAGCATCATCTTCATCAGGCTTACTACAGCCCGCCAAGAGCAAACTCGTAAGCGCTAAGGCAACCATTGAACGTAACAACATTGACATAATATTTCCTTTAAAATTAAAAAACGATCTCTTACTGATTACTTGCTAGCTAATTCTTACTTGGCCGCATTCTAACTGAATGATTTGGTGTAGCCAAACATTAATTCGCTAACTTTGAAAACACTAATTTACCGGATTTAGTATCAATTTTTATCGTATCTTTAGCCATAAAATTTCCAGCCAATATTTCACGGGACAAAGGATTTTCAATTTCTGATTGAATTGCCCTTTTGAGTGGTCGAGCACCATATACTGGATCAAAGCCTGCATTGGCAATTTCCGCAATCGCTGCATCACTAATTTCTAGTTGCATATCCATAGCAGCCAAACGTTTTGCCAAGTATTGCAATTGAATTGCGGCAATCGATTTAATATTAGATTCACCCAAAGCGTGAAACACAACGACTTCATCAATACGATTTACAAACTCAGGTCTAAAGTGGGTTTTTACTTCACCCATTACCGCTAGTTTCACCAGTTGATAATCTTGGTCAGCCATGCTCTGTATCATTTGAGAACCCAAGTTACTGGTCATGATAATTACCGTATTTTTAAAATCTACTGTTCGGCCCTGACCATCAGTTAAGCGGCCGTCATCTAACACCTGCAACAGCACATTAAATACATCTGGGTGTGCTTTTTCCACTTCATCTAGAAGAATCACACTGTAAGGTTTACGACGAACTGCCTCGGTCAAGGTACCGCCTTCTTCATATCCAACATAACCCGGAGGTGCCCCTATCATGCGAGCGACTGAATGTTTTTCCATAAACTCGCTCATATCGATACGAATTAAGTGATCCTCACTATCGAACAAGAAGCCTGCCAAAGCTTTACATAATTCCGTTTTACCAACACCGGTTGGGCCTAAAAACAGAAAGCTGCCATAAGGACGATTGGGGTCACTTAACCCTGACCGTGAACGGCGGATAGCATCTGAAACTAACCGCACTGCCTCATCTTGCCCGACTACACGCTCATGCAGTTTAGTTTCCATGGTCAATAGTTTTTCGCGCTCACCAGTCATCATTTTGCTGACTGGAATACCCGTAGCTCGACTGACAACTTCAGCAATTTCATCGGCGCCCACTTCAACGCGTAGCATTTTATGCTTGGTAGGCACTGAGTTGTCTTCAACGCTTGACGCTTGCTTTAGCTGCGCTTCTAATGCTGGGATTTTGCCATATTGTAGCTCCGAGACTTTTTGCCATTCGCCTTTACGCGTCGCCTCTTCCATCTCAAATTTAACTTTTTCAATAGCTTCTTTTATATGCGCAGAACCTTGTACCTGAGCCTTTTCAGCTTTCCAGATATCTTCCAAATCCGCATATTCTTTTTCAAGCTTAGCAACTTCATCTTCAATTAAACCAAACCGCTTTTTACTGCCTTCGTCTTTTTCACGACGCACCGCCTCACGCTCAATTTTTAGCTGAATTAAGCGCCGCTCTAGTTTATCCAGCACTTCTGGCTTAGAGTCTATTTCCATCTTAATCCGTGAGGCCGCTTCGTCAATTAAATCGATCGCTTTATCAGGTAAAAAGCGGTCTGTAATATAGCGATGAGAAAGTTCAGCCGCTGCCACAATGGCAGGGTCGGTAATTTCTACCCCATGATGTAGCTCATACTTTTCCTGCAAGCCTCGAAGAATGGCAATTGTCGCCTCCACACTTGGCTCATCAACCAATACTTTTTGAAAACGCCGTTCCAAAGCGGCATCTTTTTCAATATATTTACGATATTCATCCAAAGTCGTAGCTCCAACACAATGCAGTTCTCCGCGTGCAAGGGCTGGTTTCAACATATTGCCAGCGTCCATCGCGCCTTCAGCTTTACCGGCACCAACCATGGTATGAATTTCATCAATAAAAACGATGGTTCTGCCTTCATCTTGCGACAACTCTTTAAGCACAGCTTTCAAACGCTCCTCAAAATCACCACGATACTTAGCCCCTGCCAGTAAAGCCGCCATATCTAGAGACAATACCTTTTTACCTTTAAGTGAATCTGGCACTTCGCCATTAACGATACGTTGTGCCAAACCTTCCACAATAGCTGTTTTACCAACGCCAGGCTCACCAATTAACACTGGATTATTCTTTGTGCGGCGCATCAGAACTTGTATCACGCGACGAATTTCATCATCGCGACCAATGACTGGATCCAGTTTTCCAGAACGTGCACGCTCAGTTAAATCCATGGTATATTTTTTAAGGGCTTCACGATTAGACTCAGAATCAGAGTCATTGACTTGTTCACCCCCACGCACGGCATCCACGGCTTGTTCTAAAGCAGCTTTTGATAAACCATGCGTCTTTAATAGTTTGCCAGCAGGCCCTTTATCATCGGCCAAGGCTAATAGAAACATCTCACTCGCAATAAAGGCATCCCCACGCTTTAGCGCTAACTTATCAGTTACATTTAATAAATTATTAAGGTCACGTGAAACCGATACCTCACCCGCGCTGTCAGATATACTTGGAAGCGCTTGAATTGCAGCAGCTAATGCAACTTTAAGCGGCGTTAGATGTGCGCCAGCATGCGCTAACAATGACGATGTGCCTGCATCTTCTTGACTTATTAAAGCCGAAAGTAAGTGCAACGCCTCTATAGTTGGGCTGTCATTGGCTACCGCTAAACTTTGGGCATCATTAATGGCTTGTTGGAATTTTGTCGTTAGTTTATCAAAGCGCATGCTTCACTCCGTTCTTGTTGATCTAATTTTGAGATGGGGCTGATTGCAGACTTTTCAATATATAATTAGTCATAACGCTTTGTAACCTACTTTATATGCTTTAGTTTTGTTTTAACTCAAACAAAGGCAGATAAAAGTAGTGTCTAATCTCTATTTCTGCACCAGATTAACTATCAACTAGGGGTTATTGTTTGCTAACGAGTACTTACACTGTTGATGAAAATGCTCAAAACCCAGCTTGGACAATTTTAGACAGCCAAGAACAATGGCAGAGTTTTAGCCAGCCTGTAGGCAATGATCCAGAAAAACTCTTAGTCCAATCCAGCTTGTTACTCGATGGCTTGCATTGCGCTGCCTGCTCAGGGATTATTGAACATGGGCTTCAATCCTTGCCTGGTATTGTAAGTGCTCGCGTTAGCATGTCAAAAAAACGTGCAGTAGTAATATGGTCGCCGTCGCAGACATTACCTTCCACCATACTCAATGCCATTCAAAAACTAGGCTATAGTGCAAGTCCGGCGTCTCATAATGAGAATCAACTCAACGCCACCACTAAAAACAGAGATTCATTTTGGCGCTGGATGGTCGCCGGCTTCTGCATGATGCAAGTAATGATGTATGCCAGCCCAAGCTACTTTAGCAAGACCGGCGACATTGAAAGTGATATTAGTTACCTACTGAACTGGGCCTCATGGTTATTAAGCCTCCCAGTAATTCTGTTCTCTAGTCGAACATTCTTTAGTAATGCTTGGCGTGATTTAAAGCTCAAACAGATCAGCATGGATTTGCCTGTCGCGCTCGGCATAGGCATCACTTTTATCGTCAGCTCTGCCGCTACTTTTGAGCCGAATAGTTGGTGGGGTCACACGGTTTATTTTGACTCGCTGACCATGTTTGTATTTTTCCTTCTATCAGCACGCTTAATTGAAGTTAAATTACATAGCAAAACACTAGGAGCTTTAGAGTCTCTTGTCAGCCGTATTCCAGAAAATACTGAACGTCAAAATCTAGATGGCTCCTTTAAGCGTGTTTTAAATAGCCAGCTCAAAGTTGGGGATATCGTGCGGGTACATTTGGGCGAGGCATTTCCGGCCGACGGCCAACTGGTATTAGGAAATACAAGTGTCGATGAATCCTTACTCACCGGTGAAGCAACCCCAATACATAAACAGCTACATGATAGTGTGATAGCTGGAAGCTATAACCTGGGGGCAACTGTTAGTATTGAGTTGAAAAGCTTAGGTGAGGCTACCCAGTATGGTCAAATCGTAAAACTAATCAATCAAGCTGCAATTGAAAAACCTAGGTTATCGCAACTGGCTGACCGCATAGCACGACCGTTCTTGTTGTTTGTGATTCTAAGTGCGGGCCTCGCTGCAGCATTATTATGGGGGGTAGATCGCAGTCGCGCCTTAATGACTGCGGCAGCAGTGCTCATTGTCACCTGTCCGTGCGCTCTATCTTTGGCGACACCCGCAGCCATGCTAGCAAGTGCAAGTGCATTTGTTAAACGCGGCATTTTAATTCGTCGCTTACAAGCAATTGAAGGTATTGCATCTGTTGACTATGTGATTTTTGATAAGACTGGCACCCTGACCGAACACCATATTAAAATCAAAGCTATTACGCACAAAGAGGGGTTGACCGAAGAATCTTCTCTAGCTTTAGCAGCCGCTATTGCTCAGCATTCACAACACCCAATTTCACGCGCTATATTTAATACACATGGCAAAGATTCAAGCCTATCATTGGCAGAGATTGAAGAAGTAGTTGGTGCTGGCATTAGTGCAAACTTAAAAACCACCAGCACTCAAACAGCTAATTATTTGGCTTTAGTCAGCGGCCGCTTAAAATTAGGTTCAGCAAAATTCTGTGGTATTGCTCATAGCGGCGAGCTTAGCCAACAAGTTTTTTTATCCGATGAGCAAGGTTGGTTAGCAACCTTCAGTTTGCAAGAAGCCACAAAACCCCATGCAGCGGAAACCATACAACATTTACAAAACATGGGATTAAATATTGAGCTATTGTCTGGAGATCTTTTACATACTGTGCAGAGTCTATGTTTAGATATCGGCATTACAAAATTTTCCGCCGCTTGCAACCCACAAGATAAATTAATGCGACTACATACATTGAAGCAGCAGGGGAAAAAAGTGTTAATGGTCGGTGACGGGCTTAATGATGGGCCAATACTGGCCAGTGCTCATGTTTCTATCGCCATGGGCAAAGGCGTGCCGCTAACGCTTGCACATGCCGATTATATATTTTTGAATGGCGATATAAGCCAAATTCCACAACTAATAAGCCATGCACAAAAGACTATGCGGGTGATTAAACAAAATATTGCTTGGGCAATTATTTATAACTTGGTATGCATACCGCTAGCATTCACCGGCGTATTGTCAGCTTGGTTGGCAGGCTTAGGCATGGCGTTGAGTTCATTGATCGTAGTCGCAAATGCATTGCGCTTAACCCAATTTTTCTCCCCGTTTGCACCCACCAATCTGAGTGCAACAAAGGCAGACTAATGGATATACTCTTTATACTTATTCCTCTTTCTGTATTAATGGCCTTATGCATACTCGGCGGCGTTTGGTGGGCAATCTATCATGGACAATTTGAAGATATTGAAGACGAAGGCCGGCGCATACTTGAAGATGATATTAAACCTAAATAGAATAACCTTACCAGCACATGCAGACAGCACTTATTTATAGCGGGCTTTTAATGGGCTTGGCGGGCGGACCACATTGTGTTGCTATGTGTGGGGCAGCTTGTGCCAGTTTAAATCAATCGAAAACCCAACCTTACGCCATTCAGCTTTATCATTTAGGCCGCTTATGTGGTTATGCAATAATGGGCGCCATCACTACTTTTGCGATTCAAAGTATTGCTTGGCTTTCTAGCTATAGCGCCGCATTGCACCCCCTATGGACATTCTTTCATGTTTTAGTATTTTTTTGGGGTTTGCTAATGCTAATTTTTGCTAGGCAGCCCGTTTGGGTAGATAGAGCAGGACGATATATTTGGCAGTATGTGAAAAAACTAAGTCTACGCTCAAATGGCCATTTCTTCATTGGTGTGCTATGGGCATTAATGCCATGCGGGCTGCTTTATTCCGCTTTAATTATTGCTTCATTTAACGGCAATCCAGTTGGAGGTGCGCTTAGCATGGCAGCATTTGCGTTGGGCTCTAGCCTGTCTTTATTTTTTGCGCCATGGTTATGGCTAAAACTGAAAACCAACTTGGTTGAGCCTTTCGGTATGCGCTTGGCCGGTTTAATATTAAGTGTTGCCAGCGCTTGGGCTATTTGGATGGAACTTACCCAACATAGTAAAGTTTGGTGCCTTTAATCTACAAACCTAACAACAAAAACCCTTCATTCACAGTGTTCCAAACTAAATAAGCTTTAGCTTTTGAAGTAACTAGCTGGGGATAATCAGCTTCCCCTAGACTGCTAGCCAGCAACTTAGCGCCCTGCCAACTTCGGCCGCCGTCATCTGAATACATAGCAAAAATGCTGGTATGTGATTCGTTGCCCTTAAGCTCAACCTCTTCCCAGACAAGCCATACTTGATCACCTATACTTAAAAGCGCGGGATGTGAAGCCTGATTTTTATAATCACCAAACTTCTTTGGCGGAGATGATGCCCATGCCACACCATCCATACGGCTATAATAAAGACCTGGGGTTTTATCTTTTCCGTTTAAATAAGCCATATGGTAACCCCACCAATCATTACCCTGACCACCAATCGCCATCGCTGGCCCATGATGAGAACATGTGCCTTCTTGCAAGTGGTCGAAAGTGGCTCGCTTCAACACAGGGGCTGATATCGACTGTTCTCCGTTGGCGATCTGAGGAATTTCTCCAAGCATATGGTCTCGCTCATTATCAGAAAATAGTTGTCTCCACATTGCCACCACAGTGCCATCTGGTTTATTGGTTGTAACGATGCGGTCGCTCTCACAACTACTATCCACCAGTTTTTTCTCAATACTAAAACTCGCACCATTGTTAGCAGAAACCGCATAATAAATAGCGGCACCATCATAATGCTTATTAGCCGATTTTGCGGAAACCAAGTCACGCTCATCAACCCAAGCGACTGTAATGTTGCCATTTTCTGCAACATTAAGCGCGTCAAGCCGATGGTTAATTACTGAACGATCTTGATGCACAATATAAGGTTTCTCAAAACTTTTTCCGCCATTAAGAGAACGTGCAAACCAAACATAGCTGGAGAATGGCATCTTAAATTCTTCAGTCCAGGTAAGATAAATATTTCCATCAGGGCTAATGGCGATTTTTGGTCTATCTTCACCATTTGCCGCTATCCTTTGTGCAACTGGGTTAATCTCTATCGACTTGTTAAAGCTTTTACCTAAATCGCGGCTCATATCCACGAGCACAAAATCATCTTTTACACGCGTCCTCCATAGGTTTCCGGCTGAATCAAATGCTACGCTGACAAATAAATTGCTGAATTGATGTTGGGGGATCTCTTCACGGGCATGCGCTATTGAAATGAAGCCCACTAATAAATAAAGTAATAATTTTTTCATCCGCTCATATTACATTTATTTTTTATAGGTATTTGTAATGTTTTTTTATTGCACTGATGATTAACAATTAATACATTCAGTCGTTTATTTTAAAAATTAGCCGCTGTTAGCAGCATTGATGTCAATAAGCGTTACGCCAATTAAATCTATTGGTGACAAGCAGCCACATTTATAATTTGACCATTCTGACCCTGAGCTTTAGCGACACTTTATTTTAATTATTGTCATAGACTTTTAGCAGGTATGCATTACCCAGAAGTAAATAAGTGCTTATGGATCAAAAACGCACTTATTAACCTAATACATCTAAGTGATTAATCACTATCAATGACAGAGTGTAAAATTCAAGCTACTTACTCGAAATAAATAGCCTACATATGATGTATGTCAATTTGATAATTAATAATTACATTATTCTGATGTGAATACCTTTTCTCATCATAATTAGGACTGGATAAAAATGAACTCCATAATTAGTAATCTAGACAGTTTTCCAAATTTATTAAATAAATTGAATGGCAGTAAATCAGATTTCTATCCTAATTCAGCTTACCGTTCTGCTATGGTTGCAGGTCAGATAACGAGAAAAATTCCATCTGGAATCGTATCTAAGTATATGAATGCAATGATTGCTTATGAGACTTTTGAAACAGATGAAAATCGCTTGTACTTAGAAGCCATGAAAAAAGAATATAAAGATTTTTTAGCATTAAAAACATAGCGCTTGTGATTGGAAGTAAGAAAATCCATCGATTGATACAAGTTGGCATTAGTCAACATAGTATCAAACTTTTTTTGGGCAGGCATTTACAATAACAGTGGGTATATTTTTTGGAGAATGAATGCGTAATTGTTTGTTCACATTCATTCTACCGAATACAACTGTTATGCCTTTAGAGGATATGCCAAATATATCCGCTAGGAATTTAACCATATGATCTGTGGCTCTGCCAGCCACAGGAGGAGCTGTAACACTAATTTTAAGTTGATTACCTTTTGGCTTCCCAATAGCATCTTGTTTTGCACTAGGAGTTCCAAGAACATTGATGACTAATACATCACCATCCCAGGCACAAAATGATTTCATATCAAATTTCTTTATTGCAGAATTGCCGTCTAAATTGGTAGCGCTAGTTTCAACTCTGCTTTTTGAGATTTTTTTCTTCATATTTTATGCCAACACAACATTCATTGTCATCGAGTTAAGCTTATCCGATTGATGTTAATATAATTCATGACTAACCTCAAACTCATTGATTAATAATGATTGCAATTCTTGAAGCTAAGCGCGCCGGACTGCTGACTAGAAAGCATTGGTTTAATAATGTCCTGGCAGGTGTAGTTGTTGGAATTGTGGCACTCCCTTTAGCAATGGCTTTTGCTATTGCGTCAGGCGCTAAACCTGAGCAAGGTATTTATACAGCAATTGTGGCTGGCACCCTAACATCTCTCTTTGGTGGAAGCCGATTACAAATTGCGGGGCCTACTGGAGCCTTCATTGTTATCCTTGCAGGCATTACGTCTAAATATGGAATGGACGGCTTGCAAATAGCGACCTTGATGGCTGGCTTCATGATGATGATGATGGGGTTGACCCGACTAGGTGCCGTCATAAAATTCATTCCAGATCCTGTTATCGTTGGATTCACGAGTGGCATTGGCGTCATCATTTGGGTAGGGCAATGGAAAGACTTTTTTGGCTTATCTCCAATGGTCGGTGCAGAGCATTTCCACCAAAAATTCTGGAATTTGGTACAGGCATTGCCTGGATTGCATTATCAAACGACAGCGATAGCTTTACTAACACTGCTAACCCTGATTATTTCTCCACGTATCTTTAAGCGCATCCCATCGCCTTTAGTGGCGATGGTCTTTGCAACTGCGATACAGTGGTACTTTAATTTTGATGGGGTGGCTACAATTGGCAGTGCCTTTGGGGGCATTCCACAGTCCTTACCGAGCTTTAAAATTCCTGCAGCCACATTCTCACAGGTACTGCAGTTAATTGGCCCTGCGTTCACTATTGCGCTTTTAGGCTCAATTGAGTCATTGTTATCCGCAGTAGTCGCGGATGGGATGACCGGTAGTAAGCACAATCCTAATCAAGAGCTTATTGGCCAAGGGGTTGCTAACATTTTTTCACCTTTATTTGGCGGCTTTGCCTCAACGGGTGCGATTGCAAGAACAGCCACTAATATCCGTAATGGGGGTACGAGCCCTTTAGCTGGTATCGTCCATGCATTAACCCTGATTTTGATTATATTGGCATTAGCACCGTCAGCCTCTCATATTCCATTAAGTGCATTATCAGCCATTCTTTTTGTTGTGGCTTACAACATGAGTGAACTTCATCGCTTTTCTCGTATGGTAAGAACTGCACCTAGGTCAGACGTTATAGTCTTGTTAATTACATTTCTACTAACGGTATTCGGTGATTTGGTTATCGCGGTTAATATCGGCGTTCTACTTGCCTGCTTACTCTTTATGAAACGGATGTCCGAGACTTTTGTAATTGAACAGCAGCAACAAGAGGATTTGAAGGCTGAAACTGGCAGTATCGACTTTAAGCTTCCAAAGAACACATTGGTCTTTACGATGGAAGGTCCTTTCTTTTTTGGAGCCGCACAGCATCTAGAAAGTGCATTAGAAGATGTACACGGGCATGCTGAAATCTTAGTGTTGAGGCTTGGATTAGTCCCATTTATAGATGCAACAGGCATCCAAGCACTTTGGGATTTGCTTGATACTTGTAAGCATCACAAGACTCGACTCGTCTTTAGTGAAGTACGCCCCAACGTACTTAGAAAGCTCAAGTTAGCGGGGATACTGGAACAATTGGGTCAAGGCAATATTCTTAAAAAAGTGAATGAATTAAGTAAAGTATCCTGAACGTCTTTTATGGGGCGGAAGCGAAGTTACTCAATGTCTGCTTCGGGGAGATTTAGCTGAAGAAAGTAGCTTTTTTGATTTAACAAATACTAGACTGTAAGAACTAGAAGGTAATTATAAAATATCTTTATAAATCAATTTATTAAACACAATTACTGGCGGAAGAGGCGGGATTCGAACCCGCGTTAGGCTATTAGCCTAAACACGCTTTCCAGGCGTGCGACTTAAACCGCTCATCCACTCTTCCGAATTAGATACTCTGAAAACGGACGCATTATAATGCATATTGGCAACCAACCGCATTCAAGATAGCTTAAACGGTTATAACTGCACCCATTTAATCACAATTAGAAATGGTGATTAACTTTTCTCAAGGTCGGTCTTTAAGCTCTCTTCCTGAATTTGCAGTTTCCATTCTGCATATTGCGCCTCTGATCGGCCATGACTGCCATCACAGTAAGGCATATGTAAACTTCTCCCGCAGCCACACTTCGGGATGGATTCAACTGCTACTTTATCTTTACTCATATATAACCCCTAAAAATTCATAAAGCAGACAACATCTAAGCTTCACCAAGACTTGGAAAAACCTTTATCATACCGCACAAGAATACTCTAAATTAATGATCTACTCATATATAAGACCTAATAAATAATGAGAATTATCACTTGATTTGCTAGAAACTAAGGTTTATTGTTCAGTTAGGGCTTGCGTTTACAGTTTACTTACAAATCCCTTGCTACATATAGGGTATAGGAATTCAGACCAGCTTTTTATCACCATTAAATTGCTCACCAACAAGCTTGGTTTAACGAGCAGAAAAACTATACTTTCAATAGAAAAACTAGAGGAGTCAGCATGAGTTTAGATCTACTAAAAGGCCTTGGCGTAAAAATACCTTACAAAGCCAAGTATGATAATTTTATCGGTGGCAAGTGGGTTGCACCAGTTAAAGGTGAGTATTTTGATGTTATTACACCGATTACAGGCAAGCCTTATACCAAAGCTGCTCGATCTAGTGAAGAAGATGTCGAGCTTGCTTTAGATGCGGCGCACGCAGCAGCAGATAAATGGGGCCGCACAGCTCCTGGTGAGCGTGCTAACTTACTGCTTAAGATTGCAGATCGCTTAGAAGCAAATCTTGAATTACTAGCAACTGCTGAAACCGTTGATAACGGCAAACCAATTCGCGAAACTATCAATGCAGACATTCCATTGGCTATTGATCACTTTCGCTACTTTGCAGGCTGCATGCGAGCACAAGAAGGCTCTCTAAGTGAAATCGATGAAACTATGGTGGCTTACCACTTCCATGAGCCTATCGGTGTTATTGGTCAAATTATTCCTTGGAACTTCCCGATACTAATGGCGGCTTGGAAATTAGCGCCTGCGGTGGTTGCTGGTAACTGTGTCGTCATGAAACCAGCAGAATTTACACCCATCAGCATCTTGATTTTAATGGAATTGATTGCCGATATTGTGCCACCTGGCGTGATTAATATTGTGAATGGTTACGGTCGTGAAGTTGGCGCACCACTTGCCAACAGTCGTCGTATTGGTAAAATTGCCTTTACTGGCTCTACCGCAACTGGACGTGTGATTGCACAAGCTGCAGCATCAAACTTAATCCCAGCTACTTTGGAGTTAGGTGGCAAATCACCTAACGTATTCTTTGAAGATATTGCTGATGCTGATGATGACTTCTTTGATAAAGCAGTTGAAGGTTTGGTCTTATTTGCTTTCAACCAAGGTGAAGTTTGCACCAGTCCATCACGTGCATTAATACAAGAGTCTATTTATGATAAATTCATGGATCGTGTTTTACCGCGTGTTGCCGCTATTGTTCAAGGCAATCCTTTAGACTCTAACACTATGATTGGCGCACAAGCTTCTCAAGACCAGTTAAATAAAATCATGTCTTACATGGATATTGGTAAACAAGAAGGCGCTCAAGTATTAATCGGAGGCCAACGTAACGTCTTAAGCGGTGCCTTTGCTGAAGGTTACTATGTTCAACCTACACTTCTTAAAGGCAATAACAAAATGCGGGTGTTCCAAGAAGAAATTTTTGGTCCAGTGCTTGCTGTAACAACCTTTAAAGATGAGGCGGATGCATTAGCAATTGCCAATGACACTGTATTTGGATTAGGTTCTGGTGTTTGGACTCGTGATGGTAGTCGTGCATACCGTATGGGTCGTGGCATTAAAGCTGGTCGCGTATGGACTAACTGCTACCATGCTTACCCTGCTCATGCTGCATTTGGTGGCTATAAAGAGTCAGGCATTGGTCGTGAAACACATAAAATGATGCTAGATCACTACCAACAAACCAAAAACTTATTAGTTAGCTACAGCCCTAAAAAATTAGGCTTCTTCTAAGTATTAAGTTGTAAGTCATAAGTAAAGCAAAAGGCGGCTATGCCGCCTTTTGCTTATAGTGCCGAATTAACTTTACAGGAGATTTACTATGACGGAACGTCTTTCTGCTACCCCTGCTGCATTAGAATTAATTCAAAAACTCACTGCGCAATTTGGGCCTATCGTATTTTTACAATCTGGTGGATGCTGTGAAGGTAGTGGTCCGTTATGCATGCCAGCAAAAGAATTTAAACCCAGCCCCTCTGATGTAATTTTAGGTGAACTTAATGGTGCAATATTTTATATGGGACACAGCCACTTTCAATTTTCTGAAAATACACACACTATACTTGATGCAGTAGTCGGCTCAAGTGGCTCATTCTCACTGGATTGCGGTACTGGCATGGCGTTCATTACTCGTGGGCGCTTATACAATGACGAAGAGTTACAGAACCTAGGTGAAGTCAATCGTTTTGGATATAACTAGTCGTTACTTAGTAGCTTAGTAAGCTTGACACTGTCATTCAATGCGACATCCTCATATAAACTATAAAGAAAGTAAATGGCTAAGTTGCATATCAAGCTTACCCAATGCATTAGGTTCCCCACGTACTTTAAAGTAAGCACCTTCATTCTCTGAACGCTCTTCAAGAACCTGACAAGTAGCATAAATCTCACCACGCATCTGTTGTGCACTCCATGGGAGAAACAGTTCAGCCTCTACTAAATCTTGCTGAAAGAACTTGACTATGATGTTGCGCAGCTTTGCAACCTCGTCTGGTCGGCGAGCACTCATGACTACGCAATCAGGATAACGCATGCGCAATCTCGCTTCATATTCAGCTTGTGCTGTAGCATCCCCTACATAGTCAATTTTATTGAACACACGTATGCGCGGCACGACTTCTGCACCAATCTCTGCCAGTACTTCATCAGTCACCTCAAGTTGACGTTCGAATCCAGGGTCGCTCGCATCAATTACATGTAGCAATAATGAGGCATCCAGAGCCTCTTCTAGGGTAGATTTAAAAGAAGCTACTAGACCGTGAGGCAGATTCTTAATAAAACCAACCGTATCACTCACCAAGACGCGCGGCACGCTCTCTGGATATAAAGCGCGCACCGTAGTATCTAAGGTTGCAAACAATTTATTCGCGACCAACACTTCACTGCCGGTCAAAGCACGCATTAAGGTCGATTTTCCAGCGTTGGTATAACCAACTAGAGCCACCAAAGCTAAGCCTTGTCGCTCTTGGCGCCGCGCACGCTGTGTTTTACGTTCAACATCCATCGCTACAATCTCTTGTTGCAGCTCAGAAATACGATCACGAATTTTACGTCGGTCAAGCTCGGTATGAGATTCACCACCGCCACGACCACCAGCACCACTGCGCTGACGTCCTTGGGGGCCCGCAAGCTTAGCTGCCTCACGCAAACGAGGCGCCATATAGCCTAAGCGCGCAATTTCAACTTGGGCACGTGCCGCTCGCGAACGCGCATTACGATGGAAAATTTCTAAAATGACCATGGTGCGATCCATCACTTCACAACCGACTTCTTTTTCTAAATTACGCGCCTGTGAAGGTGAGATTTCATGATCAATCAATACTGCTTCTATCTGAGGAACGTTGGGATTGTTAACACCGTTTTCATCAAAAGCATTTTCGTTATTCACAAATTCGCTTATTTCCTGACGCTTTCCTACACCAAGATAAGCGGTGATATCAAAACCTGCGCGCTTCTGCACAAAGGTGTGAACCACCGTAAAGCCTAGTGTTTTTGCCAGCTCACGAAGTTCGTTGAGCGAGGCTTCAAATTCAATATCTATGACATTGGGCAGTTGAACCGCGGCAACAACAGCATACCTTGGTGAATCTTTAACTTCATTTTGCATTAGGGAATGGAGACTTTTGATTAAGTGAAGTCAGATAGTACCTTAAAATTGATGTTCCCTAGAATTGGGTATCTGGCGTGTGGGGGAAAGAATAGCCCAGAGCAAGTTGATCTAATCAGCAAATACCTGATGCCATAATAGCATCACAGCCGCTGCATGCTCCGCAACAGTGGGTTTCGGAACTCGTAAGTGGGAAGCGCCCTGCAGCTTAAGTAAATGCTGGGTATGGCGATATTCACGGTAAGCTTTCACATTTTTCTCTGCTAAATCAGCATCAATAATGGCTAACACCCCAAGGCGCTTCAATAAAGCAATATTGCCAACATTTTCGGTCAATTGCGGGTATCGTTTAGCATACGCGAGCACCAGAAACTGCACCAGAAATTCCACGTCTATAATTCCACCTAAACTATGTTTTATATCAAATTCTTCAGTAGAGATTATATGCGCAGCGCGCATTTTAGAACGCATACTCAGCACTTCTGACTTTAGCAAGGATAAATCCCTTGCTTGTGTCATGACCTCGATACGTATCTTCTCAAAATCTAAACCTATAAGACCATCTCCTGCCACAAAGCGGGCACGTGTAATAGCTTGATGTTCCCACACCCAAGCCTTATGTAACTGATAGTCTCTAAAGGCAAGTACACTGCTTACTAATAGTCCGCTATTGCCATCCGGCCGAAGTTGTAGATCAGTTTCATACAGCAAGCCTGCTGAAGTTAGGCTATTGAACCAATTATTAATACGCTGAGCAAAACGCGCATAGACTTCACCTGCCTGTGGCGCATCATCATCGTAGAGAAAAATAATATCTAAATCCGAGGCGTACCCGAGTTCCCGGCCGCCGAGTTTCCCATATCCAATCACTGCAAACTTTGGCACATCTAAATGCTTACCTGGCACCAATGGCCAAATAATTTCTAAACTGACACTTAAAATCAATTCAGCTAACCCACTTAAATAATCAGATAGGATTTCGAGTGGCAATTGACCGTTAATATCTTGCGCCGCACAACGAAAAACGTTGGCATGCTTGAAGTGCCGCATGATATCCATTTGCCGCTCCACATCTCCCTCAGCTTGGCCTAGGCGCTGCAATAACTCAGCGCGCAACAAAGTGAAGTCTGGATGGGAATATTCGACTTGCGTTTGCTCAGAAGACTCTATTGTGGCAAATCCTTTTCTAGTTAAAACTTCATCAAGCAATATAGGGTGTTGATTTAAATAGCTTGCCAACCACGGACTGCTACTACATAACTGCACCACCAAACCCATAGCGTGAGGATGCTCAGCTAATAAAGCCAAATAACTTGCACGCCTACAGATAGTTTCAAGTAAATCCGTGATCCTCAGAAGCGTTGCGTCGGAATTTTTTACCTTTGCTGCTTGCGCAATCGCCAACGGCATAAGAGCATCAAAACGTTGTCGACTTAATTCTGGCAACTGTTGATAACGACTGGTTTGATGCAATAATTCTAGGCGGCGAAAGGTATCTTCCACTTGAGAAAAGCCCATTTTATTCAAAGCAATTAGTGCATCAATTTTATCAATTGTCCCGTTCCAGATAGACTGTTCAAGATCTAAAGCATCAGTACTGACATTGGAATCACTAAAAGTTTGATCAAAATATTGCTGCACGAGTGCTCGATAGATATTAAGTTGCTTTAAAAACAACTGCCATGCGGTCACGTTAAACTGATCCTTAAAATTCATCGCCTTCGCTATGCGATCCTTTGCGAAATCCGTCTTCGGTAATTCTTGCGTTTGCGCGTCTTCCACATACATCAAACGGTGCTCTAAATTGCGCAGAAATACATAAGCAAGAGAAAGGTCATCTGCTGTACCTGCCGGCAATAGTCCTTTATTTTTTAATAAGGCCAATACCGTTAAGGTAGGTTTAACTTGCAAGCTAACATCTTGACCGCCACGAATTAACTGAAATACTTGGGCAATAAATTCAATCTCACGTATGCCTCCGCTACCAAGCTTTATATTGTCATGCAAGCCCTTACTGTTTACATCACGCTTAATATGAATTTTTAAATCCCGCATGCTTGCAAAAGCACCAAAATCTAAATATTTTCTAAATACAAAAGGCTTCAAAATGGCACTTAATTTGTGACTATTCCCGGCAACAACCCGGCCTTTAATCCAAGCGTAACGTTCCCACTCGCGACCATTGTTTTGGTAGTAATCTTCCATCGCATCAAGATTACTCACCAAAGCACCCTCGCTACCAAATGGACGCAAACGCATATCCACCCTAAATACAAAACCATCTTCGGTAATTTCATCGATTGCAGAAATCAATTTTTTAGCCAAGCGGGTAAAAAACTCTTGATTACTAATCGAAGAAGTCCCATTGGTGTAGCCTTCATTCTCATAGGAAAAAATTAAATCTATATCCGACGATACGTTTAGTTCTTGGCCTCCAAGTTTACCCATACCCACCACTATCAACTCTTGGATTTGCCCCAAGTTACTCGTTGGTTGACCAAATTGTTCATTTAACCAGCGTGTTAAAAACTTAATTGCTGTTTGTAACGCCAGTTCTGCCAAATTTGAAATAGTGCGTAATACTTCATCCAAATCTGCAAGATTATTAAGATCTCTAACAACAATTCTTGCCATCACTTGCTGACGCAAACGACGCAATGCTCTTTTTAACATCACTTCATCAGTAATATTTTGATGCCCAAGAAAGTATTCCATGTCGGATAACTGATACTCTAAATGTAGATTAACTAGCAAATCACTCAGTAAAGCCGCATCTTTTGTAAACAATCTTGTCACAAACGGGCTGCAATCGAGCGCATGCCGCACGTATGCCGCATCGCTATGCTGGGCGTGGTTTTCTGATAGAATCATATCAAGTGTTAGCATAGTTTTTTTTAAGTGTGTACTTTAAGGGCAGTTAGCTGCTTATCTAAACAAAAAGGCTAATCAAATTATAAATGCGTTAAGCATCGTTAGGGGAGTTGCATGTCAATTGAATCAGTTATGCATGAAAATCGAGTTTTTGCACCTAGTGCAGAATTTGTTAAGTCTGCCAATGTTTCAGGTATGGACGCTTATCATGCGTTATGTGCTGAGGCCAGCAAAGATTACCAAGGCTTTTGGGCAAAACTCGCCCGCGAATTATTGGTTTGGAGCAAGCCATTCACCAAAACTCTGAATGAAGATAACGCACCATTTTACAAATGGTTTGAAGATGGTGAACTAAATGTCTCTGCCAATTGCTTAGACAAACACCTTCAAACCATTCCAAACAAAGTAGCTATTATTTTTGAAGCAGATAGCGGCGACGTTAAAAAAGTGACTTACAAAGAGTTATACCAATTGGTATGTCAATTTGCCAATGGTTTAAAAAAGCTTAATCTCAAACTCGGTGATCGCGTCATTATATATTTACCTATGGGCATAGAGGCAATCGTAGCTATGCAAGCTTGCGCGCGCATTGGTCTGATACATTCTGTCGTGTTTGGTGGATTTTCAGCCAAAAGCTTAAATGAACGCATTAATGATGCTGGTGCATCCGCTGTAATTACTGCAGATGGCCAATACCGTGGCGGCAGAACCTTGCCACTAAAACAAGCTGTGGATGAAGGTATTGCTATGGGCGGCTGTGAAACATTACAAACTGTGGTTGTTCTGAAGAAAACTGGATTAGAAGTTGCATGGAATCCTAACGGCAAACAACACGACATGTGGTGGGGTGATTTAGTTGATGGGGTGTCTGATCATTGCGAACCAGTGATGGTAGGTGCAGAACATCCGTTATTCTTACTCTACACCTCAGGCAGTACAGGCAAACCCAAAGGCGTACAGCATTCCTCTGCCGGCTACTTACTTCACGCCATGAATACGATGCGCTGGGCATTTGACATGCACAATGACGATATTTTCTGGTGTACTGCGGATGTTGGTTGGATTACTGGCCATACTTATGTCACTTATGGCCCATTAGCGATTGGAGCCACTCAAGTAGTATTTGAAGGCATTCCTACCTATCCTAATGCCGGTCGTTTTTGGCAGATGATAGAGAAGCATAAGGTATCGATTTTTTATACTGCCCCAACCGCAATTCGATCACTTATTAAGGCGGCAGAAACGACACCTACCACCCATCCTAAAAACTACAACTTATCAAGTCTACGTTTATTAGGGTCAGTTGGTGAGCCAATCAATCCAGAAGCGTGGATGTGGTATTACCAACAAGTAGGTGGTAATCGCTGCCCAATAATCGATACCTTTTGGCAAACAGAGACCGGCGGTTGCGTTATTACACCATTACCAGGCGCAACACCATTAGTGCCGGGTTCATGCACCCTCCCCTTTCCAGGCATTGATATTGATGTAGTCGATGAAACTGGTAAAGATGTACCCTGGGGAACGGGTGGTTTATTGGTAATTAAAAAGCCTTGGCCATCAATGATCCGTGCGATATACAAAGATCCTGAACGCTATAAATCCAGCTACTTCCCAGAAGATTTAGGCGGGAAAATTTATCTAGCTGGAGATGGAGCAATCCGTGATGCTGTCACTGGCTACTTTACAATTATGGGTCGCATTGATGATGTATTAAATGTTTCAGGACATCGTCTAGGCACCATGGAAATTGAGTCCGCTTTAGTTTCTAACCACCTCGTCGCAGAGGCTGCTGTAGTCGGAAAACCCCATGACATTAAGGGTGAATCAGTGGTTGCCTATGTGGTGCTCAAAGGTCCACGACCTGAAGGTGATGATGCGAAAAAGATAATTGCTGAATTACGTGAATGGGTAGGTAAAGAAATTGGTCCTATCGCCAAACCAGATGAAATCCGCTTCGGTGACAACTTACCTAAAACTCGCTCAGGAAAAATCATGCGAAGACTTTTACGCTCACTGGCAAAGGGTGAAGAAATTACTTCAGATATATCAACGCTCGACAATCCGGGGATTTTAGATCAACTTAAAGAGGTTATCTGATAGCCAATTGAAAGCTTGCTAATACTAATCATCTTGGTATTAGCAGCCTTATTTTTAATGCGCAAAAAATAGGCAAGTCTTAGTTATCAGTTCCACGTAAGTTGCTCATAAGGTAAAATAGCCTTTTACCTAGCGCCTATTCAACATGTCATCACTGCCCACCACCCAATTACAGGGTGAAATCAAACGCCGTCGCACCTTCGCCATTATTTCTCACCCCGATGCTGGTAAAACTACATTAACTGAAAAGTTACTTTGGTTTGGTGGTGCGATACAAGTGGCGGGTGAAGTGCGAGGACGCAAGGCATCGCGCCATGCCACCTCGGACTGGATGGAACTAGAAAAGCAGCGCGGTATTTCTGTCACCTCCTCCGTCATGCAATTCCCCTACCGACAACATATGGTGAACTTACTCGACACCCCAGGCCATGATGACTTTTCAGAAGACACCTACAGAACACTTACTGCTGTTGACTCTGCAGTAATGGTGATTGATGCCGTCAATGGCGTAGAAGCCCAAACAATCAAGTTACTCAACGTCTGTCGTATGCGCGACACACCAATCATCACCTTTATTAATAAATTAGATCGAGAAAGCCGCCCCCCAATTGAGCTATTAGACGAAATTGAAACTACATTAGGGATGGAGTGCGCGCCCATGACATGGCCTATTGGCATGGGTAAAAGCTTTAGAGGTGTATACAATCTTTACACCGACACGATTTCATTTTTTGATCCGCGTGCAGATAAAGGTACTTCAGAAACCATACAAGGCTTAGATAACCCTCGCTTAGATGAGCTACTAGGAAGAGTGGCTAATGAACTACGAGTTGATGTTGAACTTGTTCGTGGCGCATCGCATAGTTTTGATAAAGAGCGTTTTTTAGGCGGTAAACAAACACCTGTTTTTTTTGGATCAGCAATCAACAACTTCGGTGTCCAATCTTTACTCGACGCAGTAATTGACCTATCACCCCCACCCTTAGCGCGCAATACATCCAGCCGCTTGATCTCACCCGATGAAAATAAATTTTCGGGTTTTGTATTTAAAATACAAGCCAATATGGACCCCAAACATCGAGATAGAATTGCCTTTCTACGCGTATGCTCAGGTCGTTTTGAACGTGGCATGAAAATAAAACAAGTAGCTACTGGAAAACTAATGGCAGTAAACAATGCCATTACATTTATGGCGCAGGATCGCACCACTATGGACGAAGCCTACTCTGGAGATATCATTGGCATTCCTAACCACGGTACCATTAAGGTTGGAGATACTTTTTCTGAAGGTGAAGAGCTGAAATTTACAGGCATCCCCTCCTTTGCCCCTGAGTTTTTTCGTCGAGCGCGTCTAAAAAATCCGCTTAAAATGAAGCAATTGCAAAAAGGACTGCAACAACTGGCCGAAGAAGGCGCTTCACAATTATTTAGGCCTTTACTGTCAAATGATCTGATTTTAGGCGCGGTAGGTATATTGCAATTCGATGTGGTCGCCCATCGTTTAGAACATGAATATGGCGTAGATATCGTATTTGAAAACTACGATTGTTACACTGCCCGCTGGCTTCGTGGTTCAGATAGTGATCTAAAAGCCATCGCAGATAAGTATGGCTTCAACGTCGCGTTAGACGGTGCAGGCGAATATGTATATCTAGCGCCCAATCGCGTCAATTTACAAATGGCACAAGAGCGCTATCCAGACATAGCGTTTCTAGAAACGCGTGAAATCATCTAGAACAGAAGCGTTCATTGATTGCCATTGCGGCAGTGGAAAGCTTTATGAAGACTGCTGCGCGCCCTATCACCTTGGACTTGCCGCCCCAACAGCAGAAGCACTAATGCGTTCACGCTACAGCGCTTTTGCATTAGGTTTTGAATCTTATTTATTACAAACTTGGCATTCTGACACGCGACCTAAAAGCCTAAATATTAATGAAAATTCACCTACACAATGGCTTGGATTAGAAGTAAAGGCAGTCGCATTACCTGATAAGAACAACGCAACTGTAGAATTTGTTGCGCGCTATATAGTTGATAATATTACTTATCACATGCATGAGATTAGTCAGTTCTCCTTAATACAAGGTCGCTGGTTTTATAAAGATGGCGTTGACATAACTGCCTCAGCATGAGTAGCTAAATATTATCAAACGCCTCGCATAACTGACTTAACAACTGGCCAAATAAAGGGAGAATTTCATCTTTACCATGTGGACTATCTTCATCGGTACCAGCAATCACAAATGCGACAGTTAGCTTATCAAGATTCTCTCTAAACTCGCTCCAATGCTCTGCGGTCGCATCGCCAATCAATTGAAACTTACTTACACCCGCTTCAACAATTTCAATTAACTCCCCATCAGACAACCCTGCGAAAAGGGTCTTGGCTATAGTTATTTGTGCTGCCTGTAAGTTAGGTGAGATATCTTCTTGTGCTAAAGGCATAGTTAGAAAAGCATAAACCAAGAGTGCATAGGCCTGGTATACGCTTAACATGTCAAAGTTATCAGCACGTTCCGCCTGTGGAGAGCGCTCAGCGGCTTGTATGGCTCTAAAAGTTATATAACAACTCAAATAATCCGCTGCGGCTAGCGCATCATAATCATTTAAATCAGCATTTAGCCTAGCCTCATCCATGCTAAGTGTATCTGTAAGGCACAAGGCATGCATGAGTTTGATACGTTTTGAATATTGAATTTCCATATAAGGTCCTAATGAGATCTATTGGTTATTAATCACTACTAAAAAATTAAAGCTTTAAATTAATATTGGCTGTGCTGGTTCAATCAAGTGCTGGTAAAGCTTCTAATAGCTCGTGCAACTCTAGCCATCGCTCTTCTGACTCTTCGACTTGACTGGACAACTCGGCCTGCCTCTTTAACAATTCCTGCAACTGAGATTTATCGTTATTAGCATAAATGTCCTCGTCATTTAAGCGCTCATCGCAAGCTCTTTTTTCGCGCTGCCAATGCTCTATATTAATCTCTAATTGTTCCAATTCTTTGATAAGTGGGCGACGCACTAAAATACGCGCTTGTTTGTCAGCTTTATTGAGCGCACGATCATTCTTATTAGGCTTATCAATTATGTCCACTTGCGCGGCCTGCTTCTCTTTCAGGCGCTGTACGGTAAGCCACTGACCATAATCTTCCAAGTCGCCATCGAAGTTCATAGCATGTCCATCCGCAACTAAGATGAACTCGTCACACGTTGCACGTAACAATGCTCGATCATGCGATACCAAGATAACGCCACCTTCATAATCTTGCAAAGCCAACGTGAGTGCATGTCGCATTTCTAAATCTAGATGGTTTGTTGGCTCATCCAGTAAGAGTAAATTAGGTCGCGTCCAGATAAGCAACGCCAAGGCGAGACGAGACTTTTCTCCGCCAGAGAAGTTCAGACAAGGCGATCTTGCCATCTCTCCCTTAAAGTCAAAGCCGCCCAAGAAATTCAAATGCTCTTGCTCACGAGTCAGTGGGTCCAGCTTTAGCATATGTTGGAGTGGAGACTCATCTGAACGAAGCTGCTCCAACTGATGTTGTGCAAAGTAACCTATGTTTAAATCTTTACCTTCTACACGCTTGCCGCTTAATGGCTTTAATTCATTAGCTAGTAATTTAATTAGGGTGGTTTTACCAGCGCCGTTACGTCCCAGAAGCCCTAGACGTTCGCCAGGTCTAATTGCCAATGCAATCTCTTTAATTAAAGGAACATTGCTATAACCAACCTGCATATTATCTAACACCAATAATGGATCAGGTGCAGAGATCAGCGGTCTAAATTCAAAGTTGAATTGCGAATCTACATGCGCTGCTGAAATCATTTCCATACGCTCCAAGGCTTTAATGCGGCTTTGTGCTTGTCTTGCCTTGGTAGCTTGAACACGGAAACGATCAATATAACTCTGTAAATGCGTTACTTTACGCTGCTGCTTTTCAAACATAGCCTGCTGTAAAGCAAGCTTTTCAGCGCGCTGACGCTCAAAATCTGAATACCCACCTCGGTAAAGGGTGAGCGTTTGTTGCTCTATATGTGCAATATGATTAACGATAGCATCCAAGAAATCTCTATCATGTGAAATCAGTACAAGCGTGCCTCGATAGCTTTGCAACCAACCTTCAAGCCAAATTACAGCATCTAAGTCTAAATGATTAGTTGGCTCATCCAGCAACAGTAAATCAGAGCGACACATTAATGCTCGCGCTAAATTCAACCTTACTCGCCATCCACCAGAAAAAGTCGATACGGGTTGCTGCAAATTGTTCTGACTAAAACCCAAACCACTCAGCAATTCAGCTGCACGTGATTTAGCACTGTAGCCGTCTATATCCAAAAGTCGATGGTGCAATTCCGCGATCAATTCACCTTGATGCCCGGCTTCGGCTGCTGCCAGTGACGCTTCAATATGGCGCAACTCAGAGTCACCGTCTAAAACAAATTCAATAGCCTGCATAATCAGGGCTGGCGTTTCTTGAGCAACATGTGCAATCACCCATGTTGTTGGCATTTCCAAATCACCTGATTCTAGCTGCATCTCGCCACGAAGTAAGGCAAATAGAGATGACTTTCCTGTACCATTGGCGCCAGTCAACCCAACTTTATGGCCAGGATGCAGCTGCAAGGAAGCCCCCTGAATTAGGATTTTCAAACCACGGACTAAAGTAAGTTGTTTAAATTGAATCAAGTTAAAACCAAAGAAATTAATAGGGCCTATCAACCAAAAATCTATATTATAAAGATCCGTTGGATGAAAACAGCGATATTCTAAATGATTCACCCTTACTCATAAGATATCTTTTAAATTTTAAACAAATTTACTTAAAAAATGTCGTATTAATTAAATACTCGCCATATCTACTTGTTATTAGATTTGGACTTAATACAGAGGAACTAAGAGATCGCTCGCGACTTCTAAATGATCAATTGTTGGTTAAGTCATTCTGTTTTTAAAATAACATACTCACTTTTCTGCGCCACGACTAAAAACAGTTATAAAGCTAGACTAATTGGCGTAGCGATACACTGGGTTACAAAAATAGAATTTCATGAAATACTATCAACTTATAAAAATGTTTTAATATTGTAGTCATTTGTTGGCAAAAAACTTTAATTGTTCTTAATACGTTAATTTCAGATCAAACACCATTCAACCATCACTATGTTGGTTGGCTTCTAAATAATTCAAGGTTACTTTATGTCATCACAACAGAGTCAATTTTCACCCGAGAAAAGTGATGGGTCTTCCGTTAGGAAGCTAGTTATCAAGTGGCTAATACTAGCTTTAATAGGCGTAAGCATTGTCTTGTTCTTTATTTATCGACTACACCCCAATAAAGATATAACTGATCATTCTAAATTTGATCCAAGTAAAAAACCAACTCCAGTACTCATTGCTAACCCAGTAAAGCGTGACGTCAATATTTACCTGACTGCTCTTGGAAACGTTACATCGCAAAATCTTGTGACAGTTAGAACGTTAGTTGATGGTCAACTTTTGAAGCTGGATTTTACTGAAGGGGAAATGGTAAAAGCTGGGAAGCCATTAGCTGAAATAGATCCTAGACCATTTGAGATTCAATTAGCTCAGGGCCTCGGACAATTAACCAAAGACAAAGCCTTGCTTGAAAATGCAGTGATTGATATGAATCGATACAAAACGCTGCTTGCACAGGATTCAGTTTCCAAGCAAGTAGTTGATACACAACAGTCACTGATAGTTCAAGAAGCCGGCGCTGTTGAGGTAGACAAAGCACAAATAGCAACTGCTAAATTGCAGTTAAGTTACTGCCATATCACTGCCCCTATCAGCGGGAAAGTGGGGTTGCGACAAGTAGATCCAGGAAATATTATTCATAGCACAGATGCCGCTGGCATCGTAAGCATCGCCCAGATTGATCCAATTACTGTCTTATTCAACATACCAGAAGATAACTTACCTATATTAGAATCCAGAATTAGATCTAAAAAGGACATCATTGCTGAGGCTTATGATCGCAGTCAAAAAATAAAATTAGCGACTGGGATTTTGGTTGCAACTGACAATCAAGTTGACACTACAACCGGAACTATTAAATTGCGTGCTAAATTTAAAAATATAGATCAAGGTTTATTCCCAAGTCAGTTTGTTAATATAAAACTATTAGTAGACACTCAAAAAAATGCCATTGTCATCCCTATTGCTGCTTTGCAGCATGGGAAAAAAGGAGATTATGTCTATGTGAGTATCCATGGTGATTCAGTTTCACTCCGTCCTGTAACAACTGGAGGGGTGGATGGAGAGTTTATTTCGATTATTCAAGGCCTAGGGCTTGGAGATGCTGTGGTTGTAGATGGGTTAGATAAGTTACGTGATGGGGCTAAAATTAAGGTTGTTTTAGCAGATGACGCCCAAAAAAATTCCCAGCATAATCAAGAGCATAACCCAAGTAAAAATACAGAGAAATGGCAGCATAGAAAGAACATGGAATAAGCGGTATGAATCCATCCCGCTTGTTTATTCTACGTCCAGTAGCAACAACGCTACTGATGCTTGCAATATTAATTTCTGGATTGCTTGCCTATCGTATATTACCGATATCTGCTTTACCAGAAGTCGATTATCCAATAATAGAGGTTACAACACTCTATCCAGGAGCAAGTCCAGATGTTGTAACATCATCGATTACGGCTCCCCTTGAGCGGCAATTTGGGCAGATGCCAGGACTTAATCAAATGTCTTCCAGTAGCTCTGGAGGCGCTTCTGTTATTACCTTGCAATTTGGCCTAAATAATTCGCTAGACGTGGCTGAACAGCAAGTGCAGGCAGCGATTAATGCCGCTTCAAATTTTTTACCTATAGATTTACCAACCCCTCCAATCTATAGCAAAGTTAATCCAGCAGATACACCTATATTAACCCTGGCACTAAGCTCAAAAAGCTTACCACTTACCACAGTTGAAGATCTTGCTGACACGAGATTAGCACAAAAAATTTCTCAAATCACTGGCGTCGGCCTAGTGAGCATCAGCGGAGGACAACGCCCATCAGTCCGCATTGAAGTGAATCCTAAAGCGCTTGCTGCCTACGGTATTGCACTGGAAGATGTTCATACATCAATCACTAGCGCAAATCTCACACTAGCGAAGGGAAGTTTTGATGGGCCAAGAAGCGCATCCACTATAGATGCTAATGATCAAATCAAATCACCAGAAGAATATCAACAGTTAATAATAGCTTATCGAAACGGCGCTGCCATTCGAATTAGCGATATTGCAAAGGTAGTAGGTGATGCGGAGAATGTGCGTCTTGCCGCTTGGGGAAATCGAGAGCCAGCCGTTATTCTTAATATTCAGCGACAACCTGGAGCCAATGTGATCGAAGTTTTAGATCGGATTAAAGCCATGCTCCCACAATTGCAAGATTCGTTACCCAGTGCACTTGATTTAACTACGTTAACTGATCGTACAACTACTATTCGCGCCTCCGTTAGGGATGTGCAGTTTGAGCTTATGCTATCAGTAGCACTTGTAGTTATGGTGATATTCATATTTCTTAGGAGTGTCCCAGCTACAATCATTCCAAGCGTAGCCGTACCTTTATCATTAGTAGGTACTTTTGGTGTTATGTATTTGGCAAACTTTAGCATCAACAACCTCACACTAATGGCGCTAACAATCGCCACAGGATTTGTTGTAGATGATGCAATTGTGATGATAGAAAACATTTCGCGCTATATTGAACAAGGTGAATCACCCCTTAATGCTGCATTAAAGGGTTCTCGACAAGTTGGATTTACAATCATATCGCTGACTATCTCCTTGATTGCAGTGTTAATTCCCCTATTATTCATGGGGGATGTGGTTGGGCGATTATTCCGTGAGTTCTCAATTACTCTAGCTGTTGCTATTCTTATTTCTGCTTTAGTTTCATTAACTCTGACACCAATGATGTGTACAAAACTACTAAGACACGTCCCTGCCTCTGAACGAAGTTGGTTTTACAATACAGTTGGTCGATGGATTGATGACATGACCAGCTTCTATGGCCGAATGTTAACCCATGTTTTAAATTACCAATGGCTAGTCTTAATGGTTGCAGTAGCCACTTTATTTATAACCATTGCTTTATATGTAATCGTGCCAAAAGGATTTTTCCCAATTCAAGATACTGGAGTCATCCAAGGCGTGACAGAAGCGCCACAGTCAATTTCTTTTTCTGCTATGGCAGAACGACAACAAGCAATAGCAGATGTGATACTAAAAGATCCAGCAGTTGAGAGCTTGTCATCTTTTATTGGCGTTGATGGCATTAATACCACTTTAAACAGTGGGCGCATGCTGATTAATTTAAAACCAAAAGCTAAACGTAGCTTAGATATGAAAGGTGTCATTGAAAGTTTACAGACAAAATTAGCTGAAGTTTCCGGAATTAAACTTTATATGCAACCGGTACAAGACCTTACTATTGAAAACCATGTTAGCAGAAGCCAATATCAATTTATGATGGAAGACGCAGACCAGAGGGTATTGTCTACTGGCGTGGAGAAAATGCTAGAAATATTACGTAAATCTCCCACTCTTCAAGATGTTGCTAGCGACACGCAAGATCATGGATTACAAGTTTATCTAGATATTGATCGAGATGCTGCAAGTCGAATAGGTATTACTACCGCTGCAATTGATAATGCACTTTATGACGCTTTTGGTCAGCGCCTGATTTCAAACATCTTCACTCAATCAAATCAGTACCGCGTTGTTCTAGAAGTGGCTCCAGAGTTTCGCACAGGACTAGAAGCTCTAAACGGAATTTATGTAACAGCACTAAATAGTAATGGAAGCAGCGCCGGACAAGTCCCAATAACAAGCGTTGCTAAAATAAGCCAGCGATCAAGTCCACTTACAGTCAATCATCTTGGGCAATTTCCAGCATCTAATATTTCATTCAATCTAGGAAATGGGGCCTCACTTAGCGATGCAATCAGAGTTATTGATGAGGCTCAATTAAAATTAGCGCTTCCTGCTAGTACAAGTGTTGCATTGCAGGGTGCAGCTGCTGCCTTTAAAGGCTCACTCACAAATGAACTACTTTTAATTATTGCTGCAATAGTGACTATGTACATAGTATTAGGGGTGCTTTACGAGAGTTACATACATCCAATCACAATACTGTCCACTTTACCTTCTGCAGGCCTAGGAGCACTACTAGCACTCATGTTATCTGGAAGTGATTTGGGAATAGTTGCTATTATCGGCATCATTTTATTAATTGGTATCGTTAAAAAGAACGCCATCATGATGATTGATTTCGCGCTTGAAGCCCAGCGTGAGCAAGGAATGTCGGCACGTGAAGCAATTCATCAGGCATGTATGTTGCGTTTGCGACCGATTCTAATGACTACTTTCGCATCCTTGCTCGGTGCATTGCCGCTGATGATGGGAACTGGGGTTGGGTCAGAATTACGTCACCCTCTTGGATTAACCATGGTAGGTGGCTTGATCGTCAGTCAAGTTCTAACTTTATTTACCACGCCGGCTATTTATCTCACATTCGATAGAATGGCAACAAGGATGGGTATGGGCGTTAAATCTTCATTAAATGTACCCAGTGCTGATGTAAGTTCAACATGACTATATCGTCTATATTTGTTAATAGGCCGGTTGCAACGAGCTTACTGACACTTGCAATTACGCTAGTCGGAATTGTAGCGTTCAATTTATTACCGGTATCAGCCTTACCGCAAGTTGATTTCCCGGTTATTGCAGTGGAAGCCAGCCTACCTGGCGCAAGTCCTGAAACAATGGCAATCGGAGTAGCTACACCACTAGAACGGTCACTTGGCAGAATTGCTGGCGTGAATGAGATGACTTCCTCAAGTTCATTGGGTAGTACTAGAATCACATTACAATTCGACTTGGATAGGAACATTAATGGTGCTGCACGAGACGTCCAAGCAGCAATTAACGCATCTCTTTCGTTACTCCCAACAGGCATACCAACAAAGCCTATTTATCATAAAGTAAATCCAGCCGACGCTCCCATCATGATACTTGCACTTACTTCCGACAGTATGTCGCAAGCCCAAGTTTACGATGCAGCATCTACACTCATGTCACAAAAGTTATCGCAAATAAAAGGTGTCGGCCAAGTTAGCGTAGGTGGCGGATCACTTCCGGCGGTTCGAGTTGAGTTAAATCCGACTGCACTTAATAAATATGCAATTCCACTATCTACGGTTGCGAGTGCAATTTCTTCAACAAACGGAAATCGGCCTAAAGGTATTATTGAAACGAATGATCGGCAGTGGCAAGTTTCGGCAAATGATCAGGTTCATCTGGCCAAAGACTATTTACCCATCATTATTTCTTATCATAACGGTGCCGCTGTTAAGCTTTCGGATGTAGCTGAAGTCGAAGATTCAGTTCAGGATTTGCGCAACTTAGGTTTAGCTAATGGAAAACAAGCCGTATTAATACAAATTCGACGTCAACCAGGCGCCAATATCATAGAGACTGTTGATCGCATTCGCGCCAAACTACCAGAGCTAAGGGCATCTGTACCGAGTGCTATTGATACTGTTGTAGCAAATGATCGCACGCCCACTATCCGCGCCTCTGTTCTTGATGTAGAACTTACGCTAGCTTCTTCTATTGCTTTGGTCATCATGGTGGTATTTCTGTTTTTGCGTAATGCTAGGTCAACATTCATTCCCAGTATAACGGTACCAGTTTCCTTACTTGGAACATTTGGTGTGATGTATTTGTGCGGTTATAGCCTTGATAACTTATCATTAATGGCGTTCACTGTAGCGACAGGCTTTGTAGTTGACGATGCAATCGTTGTTCTTGAAAATGTTTCTCGTCATATAGAAAATGGAGAAACTCCACTTCAGGCTACGCTGAAGGGTACCAGTGAAGTTACGTTTACAGTAATTTCAATGAGCTTATCCCTTATCGCTGTTTTCCTGCCGTTATTGTTAATGGGTGGAATGGTAGGTCGACTGTTAAGCGAATTCGCCGTAACCCTATCTGCTGCTGTCATTATCTCACTTATTGTTTCTCTAACTCTCACCCCAATGATGTGTGCTGGCTTACTTAAACCTCAATTATCAATTAAAAAATCTGGCTACTTTTCATCATTCAGTGAACGTATGTTTAATAAACTACTGCAAGGATATAAGGGTAGTTTAGACATAGTGCTGCGGCACAGCATGATTACTTTGATAGTGCTATTTGCCACTATATGTTTCAACGTTTACCTTTATACGATTGTCCCCAAAGGATTTTTTCCGCAACAGGATACTGGTCGTATTTCAGGCGGGATACAAGCCGATCAAAATATTTCTTTTCAAGCAATGAAACAAAAGTTGGCCGATTTTATTGCTATAGCGAAAGCTGATCCAGCGGTAGAGAACGTTGTAGGCTTTATTGGCGGAGGTCAAAGAAATACTGGCTTTATATTTTTATCACTCAAACCTCGATCTGAGCGAAAAGTTTCCGCGGACCAAGTAATCAATCGACTGCGACCAAAATTAAGCCGTGAACCAGGCGCTAGCCTCTTCTTACAGGCGGATCAAGATATTCGCATGGGTGGTCGAGCTGGAAATGCACAATATCAATATACACTTCAGTCAGATGAGCTGACGGACTTGCAGTTGTGGGAACCGAAAATTCGACAGGCGTTAAAAAACTTGCCGATACTTACTGATGTAAATAGCGATAAACAAGATAAAGGTACGCAAACAAAAATAACAATAGACCGGGACAGTGCAGCAAAATTAGGAGTAACAGTCAAAATGATTGATAACGTCCTGAATGGCTCCTTCGGCCAGAGACAAGTTTCTACGATTTATGCACCACTAAATCAATACTATGTAATTATGGAAGTCGCTCCTAAATACTGGCAAAATCCAGAATCATTGCGTGATATTTATATAATTACCGCAAGCGGTGCTCAAATTCCACTTTCAGCATTTAGTCACTTCGAGCCTAGTTTTGGACCACTTGGAGTTAACCATCAAGGCCAGTTTGCCGCCTCCACCATTTCATTTAACCTTAAAGAAGGCGTATCTCTGTCCCAAGCCACCTTAGATATTCAACATACATTCTCTAGCATTGGTGTTCCTAGCTCGATTCGTGGTGGCTTTCAGGGGACTGCCAAAGTATTTCAAGCATCGCTTAAAAATCAGCCTTGGCTTATTCTGTCGGCGCTAATAGTTGTTTACATCGTACTTGGTATACTTTACGAAAGTTACATCCATCCACTGACAATTATATCGACATTACCATCGGCTGGTGTTGGTGCCCTACTAGCTTTACTAGCGTTTGATATGGAGCTTAATATCATGGCCATGATTGGCGTGATATTGCTTATTGGAATCGTTAAGAAAAATGCCATTATGATTATTGATTTTGCAATTCAAGCAGAACGTACACGCGGCATCAGTTCGCATGATGCTATATATGAGGCCTGCCAGTTGCGTTTCCGTCCAATCATGATGACAACCATGGCTGCGTTACTCGGAGCCTTACCTTTAGCTTTAGGGCTTGGTGAGGGGTCAGAGCTACGACAACCATTAGGCATTTCTATCGTAGGCGGTCTCATAGTAAGTCAAGTCTTGACGCTATATACAACGCCTGTGGTTTATCTTTATCTTGATAAGCTAACTATATGGTGGAGACAACGATATTTAGTCAATACTCCCCATGCTAATTTAACAGTGTAATTAACTCGGAAATTGAATATGTTTATATTTACTCGATTGATACGAATCACTCTTATGATTGGTCTTCTTTCAGCTTGCACGCTGGGAGAGAATTACGTTAGACCAAAATTAAATACCCCTTTGTCATTCAAAGAACAGCAGGATTGGACGGGGGCTGACCCAAAAGATGAACTGCCACGCTCTAATTGGTGGGAGATATTTAAAGATACAGAGCTTAATGGGTTGGTTTCACAAATAGAAGTTTCGAATCAAAATATCATTGCCGTTGAAGCTCAATATCGTCAAGCACGCGCAGTAACTAATGAAGCAGAAGCGGCCTATTATCCAACCGTGACTGCTGGTGTAACAACTACTCGAAGTTTGCCGGCAAGCAATACTTCCAACACTCTTAATTACACACCAAATTACAATACTGCTTATCGCGCATCAGTGAGTGCAAGTTGGGTGCCAGACATTTGGGGTAGTATAAAACGCAGTGTTGAGGCAGGCAACAACGGAATACTTGCTAGCGCTGGAGATATTGGTGCAGCAAAATTAAGTGCACAAGCACAGTTGGCTCAAGATTACTTTTCACTTCGCTTCGCAGATGCCAGAGAGGAATTACTAAATCGCACTGTGCTTGCTTATGAAAAGACATTACAAATCACTAAAAATCAATACTCAGAGGGAATAGCCCAACGTAGTGATATTTTGCTAGCTGAGTCGAAACTCAAATCAACAAAAGCGCTAGCCGTAGATGTTGGTGTTCAGCGCGCACAATATGAACATGCGATTGCAATATTAATTGGGAAAGCGCCGTCAGAGTTTTCCATCAAACCATTATCAGAAACATCCGTTTTAACAGTACCAAAAATTCCATTAGGAATACCCTCACAACTATTAGAGCGACGCCCAGATATAGCTGCTGCAGAGCGTAGAGTTGCTCAAGCAAATGCCAATATAGGGGTAGCTGAAGCTGCATTTTATCCAAGCCTGAGCCTATCTAGTACATTAGGCTCACAAAGCACAAACTTATCTAAGTGGCTTACTTATCCGTCTCGTTTCTGGTCTTTGGGGCCAGTAGCACTGACACAACCTATATTTAATGGTGGCTTACTAAAAGCACAGAAAGCTCAAGCAATAGGCGTTTATGATGAAAAAGTGGCCGTTTATCGACAAACCATTTTGACAGCCTTCCAAGAAGTAGAAGATAACTTAGCTGCTCTGAGAATATTAGAACAAGAAAACCAATTGGATAATGAAGCTACGGCTGCTGCAGAAAAATCACTAGAAATCACAACGAATCAATATAAAGTTGGAACAGTGAATTATTTAAGCGTGGTAGTGGCACAAGCCAACGCACTAAGCAATGAAATCACTGCGCTGAGTATTCAAAATAGTAGACTGACGGCGGCTGTAGTATTAATAACAAGTCTTGGTGGGGGTTGGGATTATACTGAACAAAATTATACAAACACAAAAAATTGAATAGATACGGATCCCTAAAGCGGAAGCCCATATAAGGGGCTTCCGACCCAAGGCAAACATTCATACTTAAACATTAAGCATAACGCTATGAGTTTAGTTTTGTGTTTGATGTCATAACAAAATATTAGCGGTCATGATTATCGCGATGCTGTTCTTGGCGGCCGTCCCTATGTTCCTCACGACGGTTATCTCGATACTCCTCACGGCGGTTATCGGGATATTCCTCATGATATTCAGGATGGCTTTCCTGATACCGGGGTGCATCCTCACGGCGGAGCTAGTCTTCCTGCTGGACAGCTTTATCATGCGGCCGGCGCATCGCCTGGTGGTTGGACTGTCGTCGCAATACACGATTCAAAAGAAACTTGGCTAAAATTTTTAGAGGGTGTTTTATTACCTACCTTTCGTGCACAAATTAAAGGAGGGTTTGAAACAGAGCCACAAGCCACTTATTTTGAAGTTGATCACTTACAAGCCCCTTGAGAGTGATTCATTTTATAATCGGATAAGTTCAATTTAAAACTGCCAAACTTAACTCAACTCGTTGAGCTAAGTTTGGTTTTTTCATGGGCGAAACCACTCTCAATATTAGCTATTCTATGTATAGCCATCTAGCATGGAATTTATTATAGCGGTTGTCCTCGATTGTTTAGTATTTTCAATTGTCCCACGCTTGCCCAGCAGGTAAGAACGGAAAGACTCGACTTAAGTACGCAAATCTTAAGTAATGAATGTCAACGATGACTGTCTAACAAGCACCTCACCATCACGAGACAATTTTTGACAGCTTGCAAATGTTTATTTCCTGCATGAACACTGTTGAATTGCATTAATAACTGACCCACCAATTGCATTTAAAACTGACCCACCCTTTGTTGTTAATTTAGCACAATTTATAGGATTGGTATGTTGGTTTATTTCTCCTTTCTATTG